>Ga0209755_10006471_pt1 | contig 12956 bp, 6 predicted proteins | sample TergutCo191P1_FD_187301 | JGI IMG/M metagenome (GOLD analysis project Ga0209755, IMG submission 187301) | Cornitermes sp. P1 segment gut microbial communities from Petit-Saut dam, French Guiana - Co191P1 (SPAdes) (version 2) | ecosystem: Host-associated > Arthropoda: Insects > Digestive system >... | reverse complement strand
CAACATCACCATTTACGGCGGCAATATTATTGCCCAAACTACCGGGGGTGGGGCGGCAATAGGCGGCGGATTGAACGCCCCCGGCGGCAATCTTACAATAAACGGCGGCGTGGTTGAAATTCTCCGGGGCAATCATGGAGGGGACGGAACGGCAACCGGCACAACTACTATTAACGGCGGACATTTCCTTGGCGGCGAGCCGATTTTAGCCACCGTTGAAAACGAACACGGCACACCAATTTTTCGCACACGTCTGGACGGATTGCCGCCGTTTAGCCCCCACGAACTTGTGGAAGTTACCATAGGCGGCACTACTCACACCCTCATGGCTGACAGCTTAGGTGTGTTACGTTTTTTTCATCCGCCATCACCAACGGGCACTCTTCCGGAAATTCAGATTACCCGAGGTGACACCACTTACGCCGGTGCGCTGTTTGTATCGTCTCACCACGAAAACGTAGTAAGCATGACAGCAGTGCCTGACCCTCCTCCTCCTCCTCCAACAGGCTTTCTCGATAACATAGAGAGTCTGCTACGAATGGCTCTAAACGTACTGGGAAATGTCACCATAGAATCCAATGCGCTGTGGTTTCAAACCGGGGCAAATGCGATGCAGGGCATGGTTGTGCAGATGGGGGGCGTTCACACCGGCGTGTTGGGCGGCAGGCACGGCGATTTGGCACTTCTCATAGATGTGCGTGAAGAAAGCGGAATTCCAATTTCAGAGCAGCTTAATTTCATCGCAACTGCCGAGAACATTGTAAACGCACAGCGTGCTAAACTTGGTGCGGTGCAAAATCGGCTGGAATTTACCCGCCAAAGCGTTGATATCGCCGCCGAAAATCTAACATCCGCCGAATCACGTGTGCGAGATGCCGACATTGCCCGGGAAATGATGCGCTTCACCAAGGCGCAAACCCTGCAACAAGCCGGCATTTCCATGCTTGCCCAGGCTAATCAACTTCCCTCTGTCGTACTGCAATTGCTTCAATAAATTTTCTGCATGACCAAAACCATCTGGTTAGTCACACCAACCAGATGGTTTTTTCTCGTAGCGTGTAAATCCAACAAGTTTTCATCATTTTGGAAAATTACACTAATGTTTTTGGAGGATTATGCCGATATACATATTAAGGGCATTGTTTTTTGTTGCGCCTTAAAAAAACAACCTGGAGGTTTTCAAATGAAAAAAGTCTTCATTCGTTGCGTTGCCATGGTTTTGGCAACTGTTTTGCTGTTTTCAAACATTACTTTTGCGGCATATCTAGGCGAAGTACCCGAGATATACATCTATGAACCAACCGCAGAAGCAGAAACCATTGAAACCCTTGAAATCTTTGACCTGCCGGAGCTTTTCCTTTACGAATATGATTTGCAAGAACGCCCCGTAGCATCAACAACGCAAACCGTAACTTTGGGCAGCGTGCAAGCATCACTGGCAACGTACTTATATGACGAAAGTTACACATATGTAGTCCTTTCTTTGGACGAAGACCCCGGCATATTCGGCTTTGCGTATCACCTTGATTTTGCCCCCTCCTACTGGGAGGTCGTTTCCATCTCGCTTGCGCCTAACTCGGAAGCACGTGGGCTTTTTATGCCAACTTTGCCGCCGGTGGATGGCGGACTAATCCCCGGACGCTTGACGTTTGCGGGGTTTTTTGATGACTGGAACGACCCCGTTACCACAGGCGTGGTGGCCACGGTGCTGTTTAGAGCGATTGGCGAAAGCCGCAATATGGATGCGTTTGCCCTGGGCGATTTGGAAATCGTGGACGAAGACTGGAACGCCGCTTCAATTGGGGATGGCGGTGACACTTTCCCGGCTTTGCTTGATGTCGTGCGGATTCATAGGCATATTGCGGGGCTGGTTGGGCTTGATAGGTCTTCCGATTTTTATGCCGTGGCGGATATGGATGATGACGGTTTTGTATGTGTGTATGATTTTTTGACGATTTCGCAAAAACTTGCCGGGCATGATATTTATTTTGGTTTGTATGAATATAGTTTGAACCTTTTTCCAGATGACGGAAAATCTGCCTACGCCGAAATCGTTGGCTTTTCTGCGGCGCAGGATATAGTTCCGTTTAGCACCGGTTTTCATACAACGCCGATGATTGCGGCGGGTGCCAACCATACCGTTGCATTGCGAAATGACGGCACGGTTTGGGCATGGGGTTTTAATAACGCTGGTCAATTGGGTGATGGCACTACAACTTTCCGAAATACACCCGTGCAAGTACAAAACATCAGCAATGTAATCGCCATTTCCGCAGGAGGCGACCATTCGTTAGCGTTACGGGCGGACGGTACGGTTTGGGCGTGGGGAAGCAATGTCCGGTACCAGTTGGGCGATGGTACAACAGGAAGACGCTTACGCCCAGTAAGGGTACTGAATATTTCCAACGCAAATAAAATTGATGCTGGCACAAGCCATAATCTCGCACGATTAGCCGATGGTACTGTTGTTGAATGGGGCGGAGGATTGAGTGGGGTATTTTGTGAAGAAATTTGGATTCCATATGTTCCTATTCCCCAACAGGTACCAGGTCTAAACGGAGTATGGGATATTGGCGCAGGAAGCCAATTTCATACCGCCATCATGCCCGGTGGTGTTGTGTGGAGATGGGGATTGGTTTTTTATGGCGATGGTTCGTCCGGTGGAGAGATTCCCGTGCCTACAAATGACAGCAGAATGATAGCGGTTGCGGTGGGATTTTCCCATGCCTTGGCAATACGTTATCCGGGTGCAGTAGTTGCTCTAGGCAGGAATAGCTACGGTCAACTTGGAGACGGTACAAACATAGGTCGCTCTATGTTTAGAACTGTACCTGGGCTTAATAATGTAACGGCAATTTCGGCAGGAAGTCAGCATTCCTTGGCGTTAAGCACTGGTAACGTTTGGGCATGGGGGATGAATAATTCCGGCCAATTAGGTGATGGAACCACAACCATCCGCCATACTCCTGTACGAGTGCAAAATATCAGTGACATAACTGCAATTTCCGGAGGCGAACGTCACTCTGTAGCTGTTCGTAACGATGGAACAGTTTTTGCTTGGGGAACCAATTGGGGTGGGCAACTGGGCGATGGCACTGAAATCAATAGGCTCTCCCCTGTACAAGTAGTAGGCCTGGGCGGCGTTGGGTATTTGAATTTAATTGTTGCACCGCCTGAACCTGCATTTCCAATAACAATAACAAGCACCGGAAACGGTACCGCCGTTTCAAACCATACAACCGCAGCCGCCGGTACAGCTATTACACTTACTGCAACCCCGGATGCCGGATACCATTTCATCAGATGGGAAGTTGTAAGCGGCGGCATCACAATTACTACGCTTACAAACCCAAGTTTTGTTATGCCAAATAACCCGGTTGAAGTGCGTGCCGTATTTGGCATTAACATTGATTTGTCCGTACAGCAGGGCAGTTTTTACAGTGTGCCTATAGCTGTTTCTGGACTGCCAACCAGGCATAGATACTTCGAAATAGCATACAATCCGCAACATCTTACCGTTGTAGACTTGCCTCAAATTCAAAATTTGCCCATCGGCGGAATAGTCCAAACAGTATCGCACGACACTGCAACCGGACGCATTTTACTATCATACGATGGCAGAAATGACGGCGAGTTTACCGGAATTATTACGACTATCCGTTTCATTGCCACTGCAAACGGCGATACACGGGTTTCTATAGCAGAGATAGCCCACTATGTATTCCGAATGCAAAGCGACCCACATTGGACTCGTATAACTTCCGGTTCTGCGCACCCAATAATGCGTGGGACAAACGCCACAGGTACAGTAACTAGAATTGATGAACTGCCACGAAAACTTGATTTTGTTGGCAGAACCGGTACTTCGCAAGGGCTTAGAATAAGGGCGAGTGTTTTGCTGGATGCTTTATCCACCAACAACAGCCAAATAAAAATCAAGTATTCAGGACATTTGGATGTTGCTGGATTTTCTCAAATTCGAGTAGGAACTTCTAATTTGCATGGTGAAACCCTATGGACGGAGCCAACAGGTCACGAAAATGTATTTTCGCAAACTATTTTCTTGACCCGTGAGCATTTGGAGCGTGCAACCAGCACAGGAGCGGGAGATATTACGCTGGGAGCGTCTCCTCATGACGCACGACTTACCATCACCGATATTAGAATTTTTGAAATTTTGCCGCCATCTGGTGCCACCTCAACGCTACAAACTCTCTATGATATGCAAACAGACCCGGGCTGGCATGGCATATTAAACGCAGTTATACATCCGATATTCAGGGGAAGCAGTGCCCCGGGTGGTTCTGCAAGCCGCCATGACGGACCTCCGAGAGAAGTTAATTTCATCAACAGAAGCGGAACTTCGCAGGGGCTACGGCTTCGGGCGCAAGCATTGTTAAATGCGTTAACCACCGCTGAAAGCGAAATCAAAATCGAATATACCGGACGGTTAAGTGTTCCGGGGCAGTCTCAAATCCGCATCGAGAGAAGCCCGCAAGTTGTGTGGCGTGAAACAACAGGCGCAGGAAATGTGTTTTCGCAAACCGTTATACTAACCCGTGAGCAGTTAGAACACGCCGCCGGTGCAGGAACGGGCGATATTACACTGGGCGCAACCCCCGCTAATGCCGGCCTTACGATTACCGGGGTTAGGATTTCGGAGGTTTCTGCTTCCGGACTAGCACAAAGAATAAGTCTTGCACCCATGGTGGAATTGGTTGGGACTGATTACGTCGATATGCAGGTATTACCGGCTATGGAAACGGTTTACCATGAACCCGTTGCCACCAGTGAGAGCATACAACAGATGTCAGAGGCAACATTTAACCTTGCAACTGGAACCGGAACCGGAACCGGCTGGACGTGGGTCAATCAAGTTCTTACCGTACAAAACGGTGCGAATATCATAATTACAGGAGAAGTAACAAACGGGCGGCGGATAGTGGCAAACGGGACTTCGACTATAACTATAGATGATGTGTCGATAGTTATGCCTATGCCGCCCGCTCCTGCCCACAGTCCAATTCAACTTAACCCCGGTGCGAATGTCACGCTCAACATACGAGGCGAAAATAATCTTAGGGGTGGAACTGAGCGAGCTGGAATAAATGCCCCCGCTGGTACAACGATTAGAATTTATGGTAATGAAGGCTCCAAAGGCATGGGGAGACTTACGGCTACCGGTGTTTTTGGCGGGGCGGGAATTGGTGGTAATTTTGCGCAAGCAGGTGGCAACATCACAATAAATAGTGGTGAAATTGTGGCAATTAATGTTAATAGCCCCATACAACAGCCCGGCGATGCTGCTGGCATTGGCGGTGGCGCACATGGTTTTGCGGGTGGAGATATTACAATCAATGGGGGTACGGTAACGGCAACGGGCGGCAATAATAGGGCTTCAGGTATAGGCAGAGGCGGCAATATATTTGGTACGGGTTTTGGTGGTAGTGTCACAATAAACGGCGGTACGGTAACCGCAACAGGCGGTAGCGGATTAGTAGGTCAATCAGGCACTGGCGGTTCTGGTATAGGTGGCGTGGGTGCCGTTGCCGCTATAAATGGTGGCACTGTTATAGCAAATGGTGGAATGGGAAGCGGTTCCGGCATAGCCGGGGATACCCTTACTATATCCGGCGGGGATATTACTGCAACGTCAACCGTAGCAGGCTTGGCAATCACGGCAAATGTGGTTTTTGAGCCTACAACGCTACGCCACCAGCACAGGACAAATGTTGCCAACAGAGTGCATGGTGATGCCCCGTGGGTTTCGTCTGATAACCAACCCTTTGTAAACACCGGGTTTAGGTTTGTGCAGATACAAGAGAATGCTATCGCTTCCGGTGAAATTGATTATGTATTTGTTTTGGATAGGTCGGGTAGCATGAGTGGGCAACCAATTGCAGACCTGCGAGTGGCGGCGGCAAATCTCGCCGATGGGATTTTGTCTCATAATAGCGAGGCACGTATAGCGGTGGTAATATATGGCACTAATGCAAGTATGCTGGTAGACCACTTTTCACAAGACGCTATTTTCATTAGGTCGAGAATTAACACGATAATTGCGTTGGGCGGTACGAATATGCACGCCGGGTTGGTTATGGCAGAAACGCTATTCAATGCACACAGTGGCGACCGACAAAGAGTACTTGTGCATTTTTCTGATGGCTTGCCAAACACGGGAGAATCAACCGTAAATGGACCGTTTACTCGCAACCAATACCAATATTATAGACACGCAAATGCGGCGTACAACCAAGCTGTGCGATTGCATAATATGGGTATTACCAAATACAGCGTGATTCTTTATGGGCGAGTAGCCGCAAACCAACTTGCATTTGCGCAAAACTTTATGCGGCGGCTTGCAAGCGATGAATACCGTTATGCTGGATTTAGGGATACGCAAGATATGGCACCTACAATGGCAATTGTTCTTGATAGCTTGACAGGTGCGATTCCGAATTCGCTTCAAGTTCTTACAATAGGTTGCCCGGTACACGTTACGGTAACTCACCCCAATGGGAGTAGTATAACCAGCGATATGGCACTCCCCCGTGCGGTAACCGCATCACAATGGGGTCGGATAACCTTTTCCGGGGCTAATATGGATGTAAAAACAGTGCATTTGTATGAGGATTTGCCTTTTAATGTTGAATTAAGGGGCTATGGAACAGGCGTGATGAGCTTTTCCATAGACTACTTTGATGCGCATTCAAATATATTGGAGCGGCATTCCGTTCGTAATATAAGCATTACGAATAATACCGTAATTACTCTAAACACAGACAATTCGAGTGGCAATATAGTTTTAACGCAAACCCAACCCACATCTACGGTAATTTCTGTTCCACGTCTATTTTCAACGGCACCATCACCATACACGCCGTTGGATTTTGATATCAATACGCAAAATTTGAATTGGTCTCCCGGAGCGGGAGGAAGATTCAATAATATAATGATAAGGGAAGCGGGTGGTTTTACCGGAACAGCACGTGTTAGAGTCAACAGATACAACAATGCAGGGATACAGCTTTTCACAGAAATGCGCACGGTAAATATTAACAACGGCACGGGGATGTTTGGGGATGTTAATACTCTTGCCAACCTTAGAAATCCCGGAGAGCGTGTTGAAATAACGCTGTTTGACGAATCCGAGATTAGGGATTTAAGAAGGCTGGTAGTTGCTTTTGCGGTGTTTGACTTTAATGTCGCACAATAATTCGAGGGGGCTTGATAGTATGCAAAAAAGCAAAAAATTTGGTGTTTTTATTTTGCTGTTTGCTTTTTTTCTGCAAGTTGTGACTAACGTGTACAGCACAGAAATCCATGTTGCCAATATCGAAATAGGGCAAATAATAGAGTTTGGCGGGCGCAACTGGATTGTGCTGAGTGTGGAGGGGGATTATGCGAAAATCCTGCATGAAACCATAGTTGAAAGACGGCCATATAACTACCCACATTCCCCCATAACATGGGAGGCAAGTTCTTCTCGGGAATGGCTGAACGACGAATTTTATAACAACATTCCTGCCACTGACCGCTACCGTATACGTGAGACACACGTGATAAACAATAACAATCCGCGATGGAATACACCTGGTGGAGCAAACACAATCGACAGAATATTTTTACTGAGCATTGAAGAGGCCGGGATGTATTTCGACAACAATGCAGATAGGATAGCCTATCATCCGGGAGGAGCGTTTCACTCATGGTGGCTCCGGTCACCCGGCACTATTCCTCAAAATGTGGCCTTTGTCTTTGATGACGGTAGAATTTTTGTTAACGGAGACCCTTCAAGTTTCAACGATGGCATCCGCCCCGCTCTATGGCTAAGGCTTGACGATTATCAAAACGGCTCGCAAATATGCGAACCCGATTGCGATTGCCCGGAATGTATCGGCTTCCACCCTCCACTCACAGGCGTACCTAGCATAACAGTGTCACTTGCGGCAATGGCTGGTCTTGCCGCTGTTTCTGTGTTTTTCTGGGGTCTGCTTTTGGCGCAATTGCAGTGCAAGAAATCCCGGAGAGCGTGTTGAAATAACGGTGTTTGACGAATCCGAGATTAGGGATTTAAGAAGGCTGGTTGTTGCTTTTGCGGTGTTTGATTTCAGCTAATGGAGTGTGCGCGGTATGTTAAATATTAAAAAAATTGGAGTTCCGATTTTTGCAATTGTTTTTTTGTTGACTATTATGACAAAAATGGACATATTGGCTATGCCTTGCCATTTCACAGAATATTTTGGATGCGAAATGGGTAACTATGTCATAGTGGAATACTTAAAACAGGACACAGACGATTGCCCTTTTAACGCACAGATAGAGCAAATGGGAGGCATGGGAGTACAACCCGGGCATACCATGTTTTTTGGTTGGTGGCTTTGGTGCGTACTGGAAGTAGAGAATGGTTATGCGAAGCTACTGTTCAATAGCGTAATCACAGGGCGACCTTTTCATAATATATGGGAAGCAGCAACTTGGGAAACGAGTTCAGCGCGAGAATGGCTTAACGGATATTTTTTTAACAGATTTTCAACACCGGAGCAGTCCCGCATCCGTGAAACATATGTGGTTAACGATGACAACATGATATTTGGCACTCCCGGCGGAAACAATACAACAGATAGAATTTTTTTGTTGTCTATAAGTGAGGTATTGTATCATTTCGTCGATAGCGGACGTGCGGCACAAAGTGATTGGGTTGATGACCGGTATAATAGTGTGCGCGGTATTGGTGTGAATTGGTTTCTTCGTTCTCCCGGCATAACTAACTACAGCGCATCGGTTGTCCACAGTTTTGGCGTTATGACTCAGCTCGGATTTTCCAACGGAATCAGTGACCATACGCCACATGAGGGCATCCGCCCCGCTCTATGGCTAAGGCTTGACGAGTATCAAAACGGCTCGCAAATATGCGACCGTGATTGCGATTGCCCGGAATGTATCGGCTTCCACCCTCCACTCACAGGCGTACCCGGCATAACAGTGCCACTTGCGGCAATGGCTGGTCTTGCCGCTGTTTCTGTGTTTTTCTGGGGTCTGCTTTTGGCGCAATTGCAGTGCAAGAAACCCCGGAGAGCGTGTTGAAATAACGGTGTTTGACGAATCCGAGATTAGGGATTTAAGCAGGCTGGTTGTTACTTTTGCGGTGTTTGATTTTAATGTCGCACAATAATTCGAGGGGGCTTGATAGTATGCAAAAAACCAAAAAATTTGGTGTTTTTATTTTGCTGTTTGCTTTTTTTCTGCAAGTTGTGACTAACGTGTACAGCACAGAAATCCATGTTGCCAATATCGAAATAGGGCAAATAATAGAGTTTGGCGGGCGTAACTGGATTGTGCTGAGTGTAGAGGGGAATTATGCGAAAATTCTGCACGAAACCATTGTTGAAAGGCGGCCGTATCACTACCCCCATGCACATATAACATGGGAGTCAAGTTCGTTGCGGGCATGGTTGAACAATCAATTTTACAATAGCTTCTCTGCCATTGACCGTGCGCGTATACGTGAGACATACGTGATAAATAACAATAATCCGAGATGGGGTACGCCCGGCGGTGCAAACACAACCGACAGAATATTTTTACTGAGCATTGAAGAAGCGGCGCAATACTTCGACAACAATTCGGCTAGAGTCGTCCCTCGAGAGGATGGAACTTTTTCTCAATGGTGGCTTCGGTCACCCGGTTTTATTCCCCCAAATGCTGCATTTATCACTGATGTTGGAGGTATTCTTATCAATGGCAACCCCGTAGATTTCAATAACGTAATCCGCCCCGCTCTATGGCTAAGGCTTGACGAGTATCAAAACGGCTCGCAAATATGCGAACCTGATTGCGATTGCCCGGAATGTATCGGCTTCCACCCTCCACTCACAGGCGTACCCGGCATAACCGCAACAATGGCGGCAATGCTAGGGATTGTGGGCGTTTCTGCGATTTTGTGGGGGGTTGTGTTGCATAGACGCACTAAGCAATGCAACACATAGCAATCGTAAGAACAAGGAGAGGAATTTTGCTATGAAAAAAAGGTTCATTTTTATTGCAGTGCTGGCACTTCTGTTTGTATTTCCCACAACGAGTGCGCAAGCAGAAATACCACAAGATGATTTGATGTCACTTGTGGGAAACGTATTTCTTGGGACTAGTCCTGGTTTTCGTTATTACCGCAGGCCGATTTTTAATGAGGCAGTTTCATATGTAAAACTAACGACCTTTGAACAGGCTTACGAATTTATCTATGACTGGAAGACTACTCCCCACTTCCTAAATATGGTGGATGTGCAGGAAATTATCGCAAGGCACGACGAGCATTTCTTTGAAGAAAATTTTCTTCTTGTTCTTGATATGGTGATGTGTTCTTCATCGCAAAATTTTTCTACACAAGTTGTAGCAGTTGCTGATGAGAGTGATTTTACGAGAATACACGTGAAACATTATACATCTCTCGGGCCGATAACGGTGGTTGACACGATGTTTGCAGAAATGGTTCACGAGTTAGACCGAATATTTTTATCCCGAGATATAGAGTTCGTGATTGTATACTCTTGGATGTGCCGTTTTGAATGTTTGCGACTGCATGAAAAATGCCAAGGTTTTTGGGGAGAACGCTGTCGGCAGTGGCATGGTACGCATACAATTTCCGCCTCCAAGTTCCACCCTCCACTCACAGGCGTACCCGGCATAACCGCAACAATGGCGGCAATGTTTGGCTTTATGGTAGCTTCTGCGGTTTTGTGGGGGGTTCTGTTGCATAGGCGCACTAGGCAATGCAACGTATAGCAATCGTAAGAACAGGGAGAGGAATTTTGCTATGAAAAAAAGGTTCATTTTTATTGCAGTGCTGGCACTTCTGTTTGCATTTCCTACAACGGGTGCGCAAGCAGAAATACCACAAGATGATTTGATGTCACTTGTGGGAAACAGATTCATTGTGGATGTGCGTAATCGCAATCCAATGTTACCTGGCCCCATTCCTTATGCAAAAATAACGTTGTATGAGCAAGCTACTGAAGTTATTTATAACGGGCAACGCACACCAACGCATAGAAACATGATTGATATACATGAAATTATCGCAGGGTACGATGAAAGTTTTTTTGACGAAAATTTTCTTCTTGTGACACCTACCGGATTTCCTCACTCCGGGGTGCGTGATTTTCATATGCAAGTCACATCTATTGTAGATGAGGGGGACTATGTGCGAATTGGTACTGAAAAATCTATTATCGCTGGAATGATGACAAGCCCGTTAGATGTGGATGTGATTATCGAATTGGATAGAAGCCTACTGTCACGTAACCTTGTATTTGAAATGCGTGTATATTGGCATTGTTTCAATGAGTGCTTACTTCGTGGTGTAGATTGCATTTTTGGACCGGCAGGAGCCGGATGTTGGTGGGCTGGTCCTTTTGAGCTTATCGTCTCCGCCTCCAAGTTCCACCCTCCACTCACAGGCGTACCCGGCATAACCGCAACAATGGTGGCAATGCTGGGGCTTGTGGGCGTTTCTGCGGTTTTGTGGGGGGTTGTGTTGCGCAGGGGAATTATATGACGCAAATTTGCATGAGGTGAGCGGCAGCCAGTAAAATAAAAAATCCCACAAAGAACATCCAACCGATGTTCTCTGTGGGATTTTTTATGCGCCCGGAAACTGAACCCGGCAGTGGGGCGTGAGAATGCGAATGCTCGAAAATATGTCCTCGGTTTTCGCTGTGCAATGCACTGTGCGCACTTTTTTTATTTCATCTGGTTAGTCACACCAACCAGATGGTTTTTTTGTACGCTAGGAAACAGAACCCGGCAGTGGGGTGAGAGAATGCGAACGCTTGCAAATGTGTCCCCGGTGTTCGCAATGCGCCGGGCGCATTTTTTTGCGCTTGCAATTGCGCCCAAGGTGGCATAAAATTGAATATAGTAGGTCGGTTTGAAAACGCATTTTCAAGCTGCCGACTATAAAAACCTCGAAAGGGCGTTGCGTTTTGAATTTTAAGAGCAAAGCAAAAGAAATGGTTTCGCAAATGAGCCTTGAAGAAAAAGTCGGGCAAATGCTGCATTATGCCGGCGAAATTGAGCGACTTGGCATTCCCGCATACAATTGGTGGAGCGAAGCGTTGCACGGCGTTGCACGTGCCGGCACGGCAACCATGTTCCCCCAGGCGATTGCAATGGCGGCAACTTTTGACAAAGAGCTTCTTCACGATGTTGCAGACGTAACATCCACCGAGGGACGTGCAAAATATCACGCCTTTTCACAGGAAGGCGACCGTGATATTTACAAAGGACTCAGCTTTTGGTCACCAAACATAAATATTTTTAGAGATCCAAGATGGGGGCGAGGTCACGAAACCTACGGAGAAGACCCCTATCTTACGGCACAGCTGGGCGTGGCGTTTATCCACGGAATTCAGGGCGATGACAAGAATTCCCTAAAGGCTATCGCTTGCGCAAAGCACTTTGCCGTTCACAGCGGTCCGGAAAAAGACCGCCATTCTTTTGATGCAATTTGCGACCCGTACGATTTGTGGAACACGTACCTGCCACAGTTCGAAGCCGCCGTTTCTGCCGGTGTCGAGAGTGTTATGGGCGCATACAATCGCTTGCTTGGCGAGCCTTGTTGTGGCTCGCAACTTCTACTGGTGGATATTTTGCGGGGCAAATGGGAATTTGACGGACACGTTGTCTCCGACTGCTGGGCTATCGAGGATTTTCACAAGCATCACCACGTTACATCAGGTCCGCTGGAATCTGTTGCACTTGCCGTGCAAAAAGGTTGCGACCTTTGTTGCGGCGATGTTATGGCAATGGCAGTTGAAGCGGTGAACCAAGGCAAACTCGCCGAAGAAGACATAAACCGCAGCGTTGAGCGATTGCTGGTTTCCCGCATGAAACTGGGGCTTCTTGGCGCAAAGGAAAATAAAAAATACACCTCAATCCCCTACTCCGTTGTAGACTGC
>Ga0209755_10006470_pt1 | contig 12956 bp, 7 predicted proteins | sample TergutCo191P1_FD_187301 | JGI IMG/M metagenome (GOLD analysis project Ga0209755, IMG submission 187301) | Cornitermes sp. P1 segment gut microbial communities from Petit-Saut dam, French Guiana - Co191P1 (SPAdes) (version 2) | ecosystem: Host-associated > Arthropoda: Insects > Digestive system >... | reverse complement strand
CACCTATTCCTTCACCTCGTCGCCAACACCGACTGCGTCATGTGCGATGTGCCGTCTTCCTCTGCTCGCCCCAACTGATCTTCGCATCTCCTGCTTCAGGTTAGTGTCGTCCTCGCGCCACGTGGTCTAACTACTGTCCCCAGCTATTTCGTCACTTTCAACGTCACGCTTATCTATGACGTCATACCCCATCACACTCACGGATATATATCTTATATCCGTGAGTGTGGTGGCGGCGGCCATCTTTGGGTCCAGGATTGTATAGTACATCCCTAAACGATCTGTGTGTGACACTGTCATGCTTCCGTTGTATCATCCGTGGCATACATGATAAGTGATCTGTGCATACATCTGACAGAAGAAATGGCCGTGTTTGATCCGAAGGTTATTTGCAGATTATGTGCAAAGGAAAAGGAATTTTGTGTAGATGTTTTTGGCGAGGATGGAGTTAAAAACAACTTATCGAAAAAAATAAGATTATGTTTGCCAGTAACTGTAAGTATTATTCAACACCAATTCAATCCTGAAATGTATCCATAGAATTTCAATTATCGGTATACGCGCGTCTTCGCGTATGTTTTAGCTATTAAGCCTGACACATCCTTCGAAACTACATTACTGATTATATTTTATAGATCCACCTAAACACGTAACCTATTTTTACGCGGATTTTAAAAGAAAGACGATTGGAGGCAAAATGAGGGATTTGTGCTGGTTGATTAAGTTGGTATGGTATGGTAGGCTTTCAGCATTCTCATAGATTTGTTATATACCACAACAGTGAGCATCTTCTACGTATACTGTGCAGTGCCCACACGTTCGACAAACAGTGAACAACATTCATCACGTACATCAACCGGTACTACACGTCACGTGGATTTGTGTTGAGAAGTTATATGTAATATAATTATATTCTATATAACACACCGGGAATCAAATGTGACTATTGCACTTACTCCGAAATAAATATACCTATATGCCATTGAAATACTTTATGTTTAATAACAATTCGTCGGTGAACATATACTTCTGCCCAATACTTTCACGTTCTTCCACTAGCCTACGCCTCAACACCCACCTCTAGAAGATAACCGTTATTTAAATTATTACTTAAATAAGTTTAAAGTTTTTAATTTACATATTTTACAAATGCAGGGCACAGTGCACTTTTTAATGTGTATTACATCTTATAATAATAATAATAATAATAATGGATTCCATTGTTTCTTCTAGGAACATAGGTTGTCTATGAGTCCTAATTACATCGTACAGTACCTGTATTTTGATGTAAGATGAGATCTTGACCCTAACACTCTTCATTGCATTGTATTATATTTTTCCTATTGTGAATCTGTTTTCAGTCTGAAGATGGCTGTATATAGCCAAAACATGTAGCTGATGATTTAATTATTGATGAAGTTGTGTTTAGACTTGATTCACATTCATAAGAATGCAACACTCAATAGAACAAGCTGCTTTCTCCCTTATCAGTAGTATTTTAATGACTGTGAACAATAATCATATAGTTGGAGGTATTTTTTGTGACCTACAAAAAGCCTTTGATTGTGTAAATTATAAAATGCTATTAAACAAACTTCACTTCTATGGAATCGATGGTACATTCAAGACATTAATAGAATCATACTTAACTAACAGATACCAAAAAGTAACACTTAATAAAATAGATTACAATATTAACTCTTCAAAATGGGTGAGGATTAATTGTGGTGTGCCCCAGGGTTTGATTCTTGGCCCCCTTTTCTTTTTAATTTACATAAATGACCTACCAAGAATAATAAATAAAGATAATAATATAGTGCTTTTTGCTGATGACACTAGCATCATAATAACAGATACTAATATAGATGATTTTAACTTACATGCAAATATGCTGTTTATCGAATTAAACACCTGGTTTAATAATAATCTGCTCAGCCTAAATTTTAGCAAGACTCATTACTTAGAATTTAGATCCATAAAACATTAAATGTTAATATGCAAATTCAGCATAATCATAATTATTTATCAAACACAACTGAAACAAAATTTCTTGGCTTAATAATTGATGGCACTGTATTGTGGAAACAACATATTGATCAATTAATTTAAAAAAATGTCTACAGCATGCTATGCCTTGAGGTATGTAAAATGTTCATTTACAATAGAAACACTACAAATAATCTATTTTGCTCACATTCACACTATTATGACCTACAGTGTAATCTTTTGGGGTAACTCATCTTATGCCAAAAAGGTATTTATATTAAAAAAATCATCAGATTTATTACAAATACTAGACCAAGGTACTCTTGTAGGGAAATCTTCAGGAATGTGCAAATAATGACCTTATATTCCCAGTATATGTACTCATTACTATTATTTACAGTTGAAAACAAACATTTATTTACTGCTGATAATGAAATTCACAAATATAACACCAGAAATAACAACAATCTTCATCCTGCTTTAGCAAATTTGACAAAATACAACAAGGGGCCGTATATATCAGGTATTAAAGTATTTGTCCACCTCTCACAATATTTAAAAACCTTAGTTCATAATCCAAAGCATTTAAAAAGGTTTCTGTATCACTATTCTTTTTACTCTATGGAGGAATATTATGAATATAAGGAAAACACATTATGAAACTGGTATATTAATTTTATGTTTATTACATAAGTCATTTATTACATTTAACTTATAATTCTTGTTCCTATTGTCAGTTACTACTAGATTCAGTTTTTATTTATGTACTCTTAGATACTTAGCCAACTGTCTTCTACGACATATGTTTTTTACCATTATCATATGACTATTTCCATATCTATGGTGTGTATACCTGTATATGATAACATGGAAAAATAAATAAATGAATATGAATACATTTATGGTATATTTAGATTTTATTGCACATGTTTAGGAATGAAAGTGTTGGGACAGAGGTTATGAAATTTTATCTTGTTACTTAGTGTACAGAGGATGCCATTTTCAATGAATGGAGACAATGTGATTGTTGTTTTATGTAGCAGTCTTGTCAAGTTCATGGGATTAATGCACTTAGAGAAGCTGCACTAATGTAGAAGTTTGTTTTGCAGTGAAGTTTTCGTGTGGCACTAAACTGTTTACAATTTGTGATTATCATTCCAGATACTGTTATATCTTTAATTAAAGGAACATTTTTAAATGGCTTTGCAAATGTAATCACAGTACAAGGGTTTGTACCAATGTTGCTTTCTTATCATATCTGATAGAGTTATTGCAATATGAGATGGCATTCACAGGATCCCAAGTCTGTTCCAACATACATTAAGAGAAGAGACAGAGCATTGCACTAAGGTCTCTGTTTGCAGTTGCCAGGTTATGATTTGGGTTTGTGTGCATAGACCACAAGGTTAGGTTGGGATTGTATATGTTGGCGACCATGAGACAAGTTATTGTTGCAGTTTATATTTAGAACACACTTCATGGGTTTTGTCACTCCAGAAGTGAACATCAAACAACAAATTCTGGTATAGATTATTGTTGTCTTGCAATAATTATGTTTCAGTGTTGGTATTGAAAAATGTACAATTTTCCTGTGAGGTGATCATTGTGAGTAAATAATTTCAGTTAGTTAGGTGCATATGTTTATCACATAGATCAAAGGTGGTTTTAGTTACACAAGAAGTGAATAGCAGAGCACAAATATTGGTGTTTATTTTGATAGTATTGTTATTGTTGTTCCATAATACTGCTTCCATTATTTCAGTGTGGTAACACAGAGAGTGCCATTTATGAAGACCAAATTTAATTAATTCATTCTGTAGTCTGTTTTATAACAGGTCCATAGCCACTTCCAAAGCAAGTACTCAACAGAGGGTGATCTAGTGCTTTCTTTTCCCATTTCCTGTATCCACTTAAGGTTGTCAAGTAGCTGCTTAGGTCCTCTCACTTCTGTCCTTCCTGCTATCTTTCCTTCAATTATGTGTTTTAGAAGGAAGTACCTACACAAGATATCGCACCCCTTGTGTCAGAACTCAAAAAACCGCTCATTTTGAGTTATGCCCACAGAATGTATGCCTGAGACCATATTTGCCTAGTGAAATAGTGTCACACACCTGTTTTGTAAAATGGCCGTGAGAGGGCATAAGTGTTGTTTTTTTGATCCGATTTCGTTGTCCTGGCCAGTGGAACAGTGTCATTTGTGATATGCTGCAGTAAGTATCGGGTGATTCTACTGGAACAGCGACATATCCCAAAAATAGAGACATTTAAAAAGTGGAGCTATATTTATGCATTCCTGTGCAATATGTTTCAGTCATTTGTGGAGCCAAACCCCCCCCCGTATAACATTAATGAAATGATACACGAAGATTTTTTTTTATTTGAAAACACTATCAGGTTCCATTGGAAGCAGTTTTTCAAAAACAGCTGAAAATGAGACCGTAAAAATGACGGACATTAAAACTGTCAAAGTGGACAAATGCCGTCCCTACACTTTTTCCTTCAAAATGTCCTACTCTCAGAAAAATTACAAAAAAGTTGTAGTGAATAACAGAAGAAAGACAAAATCTGCAGCTGCCCAATTAGACCTGCAGCCAGCCTACTCTTAGAAGTTACCAATAAGAGACAAAAAGAGAGGTGATATTCTTGACCTACTAAGAAAAAATCACATTCCCAAATTGTGTGCTACTTTTTATGAGTCCCTATTTCAATCATTATTATAATATTCAAGGTATTATTCATCATTTTTGTATTTTGTTTCTTTCTTAATTATGAAAATAATGTAATTATTAATATATGAAACAACTTAATTTATCATTACATTCTAATTTTTTGTTCAGAAGTGTTATTTATTTCGTGACCTTTCAACTTTTAAAGCTGACACAGGTTTATTAAAAACATAAACAATGATGCAAGAACAGTGATACAGCTCCAAAAATCATCCTTTTGAGTAGTTCTGGTGTCCTTAAATGATGAATCTTGATAAATTCACTGAAGGCCTATTTAAGGAACATTATAAACTTCTTTATACCCAAGTATCACAATTGTAATTGCAATAGCTTCCTCATAATTCAACAAAATTAAATTAAAATTTGGTTTTTCATGTCTCCCGAAAAGTTGTGTTTTTCAAGGTGTGACTATTCTTCTAGGGGTGCTATGTGACAAATCCAGTTATCCTTCTGTTTTTAATTTATGTATGCTGTTACTGTCCTCCATGACTATGATACTTCATTTCTCATGCAGTCAGTCAAACTGATCTTCTCCATCTTCCAGCACCACATGCCGAAATCTTTCCAGGTATGTCTGAAGTGTCCAAGTTTCAGCACCATAAAGGCTATATTCCAAGTGTAGCACTTTATGAGTTTATCCCTCAAATTTAAGTTCAGTTTGCTGGTGAAAAGAGTCGTTTTGTTGAATGCTGCTTTTGCCATGGCAATTCTGCAGTTAATTTCATGTGTGCATATTGCATCATCTGTTATCATGTTAGCCAAATATTTGAAATATTCCACATTTTTCAGTTATTTTTGATTTGTCGACATATGTACTGGGGATGGTTGCCTTAAGATTCTCATTACTTTCATTTTTTCCACATTCATTTCCATTTCATAGCATATTCCAATGTCAGTTAGTCTGTCAGCTGTGCCCTGTTGCATTATTTCTTTCTTAGCCAGGTCATCTGCATATTTCACAGTGCAAATTACTTGTTCTCCTCTTGTGATATCTTTAAAACCTTCAAGAGCTTCATTGGTAAAGTATTCACTGTACAAGAAGAAGAGAATTAATGGCGAACTGCATACTTGTCTAACTCCTTTTCCAACCTTTACATTTCTTGTCTACCCTTGGTCCAGTCCTGTTTTAACATTGATCCATGTGCATTTCTGCTGATCAGCTTTCTTTCGTGCCAGTCGATGGAATCGTACATGCATTTACCAGTGTGAATGGAATGTGAACTAGCTGTTTGTAGTGACAAGTCTCGGTACATGAATTGACGGTGTTTTCGCGATTCTTTTCTTGCCAGGTAAGAGAGGATGATATATATCCTAAACAGATTTGTTTGAGCTGTCTGAACAAGTTGGATACCAGCTATGAATTGTACACGGAATGCCTGAGAGCAGAGCATACGATCAAGAGGTTGATGAGGTATTGCACTGGTCCTGATCCACCAGTAGACATTTCATCCACTGAAATTCCAGGCGAGGGCATTGGAAGTGATGTAAGCTATTGCATGCTTTTGTCTTGTAGAGATATTGTTCTCAGATTATAGTAGTTTTAACCCTGAGTAATGTGACAGAAATTGCAGTAAAGGAGAATATGTCTGTACTTTGGTTGTGAAGTAGAAGTATGAAAGTTGATTGTTTGTAAATAAATAAATATTGAGAGGGGAAGAAATTATGTAGTTAAACAAAGCAAATATTTCTGTATAGGCGTCATACTTAAGAGAATAATTTAGTTACTTGTCTGTTATTCCATTAATGTCTGTGTATTCTACACTCATTCTTACAATTTGCATCTATGTGAAACTGAATAGCTGTAGAGGTTCATCACGCAACAGTTTTACCTTAAACTCTCTACTAGTTAGGTGAATAGTAGGCTATTTGAAATGCACAAGTTGTTGACACTAATTTTTAATCCAAGCATCAGTCAGAAAGAAATGCCATTCTTCTAGGCATATTCACGTTCTTCCAAAAGTACCTGTTAGCTTCGTCATGTCTGTCCATCTTTCTGCATGTATCACCTTGGCCTTTGAGGTGGATTTTCTTAAAATTTGATATTGGGGGGGGGATCTTTATGACAATGAGAAAATCCGAATTTGGTTAAAATCGGTTTAATTTACACTAATCAACAAGGTTTTGGCAACATTAATGAAAAGAACTGTTTTGCTTGTGTCTTTGCTTGGCAATCTCAGCCTCATAATTTAAAAACTTGTATCATGTCATGTTTTGTTAAAATGTGAGTACCTTTTCTTTAAAAAATACTTCATAAAATCGTAAAAGTGGGTATTTTTCCTTGCTATTCAAATTGTGCCCTGTCACTTGTAATGTGACTGGTAAGAGTTTCAGGTAAATTATGAACTCATTTTCTGATGTTAATTCGCATTACAGAAGAAATGTATAATTCTGATATAATAGAATTTAGCCTTTTTTTAAGTAGCTCCTTTTTTAATGGTATTAGAATGAGTTAAATATGAAACAATTATAATTATTGTATGATTAAAAACATTAGTTTGTGAATACTGTAGGCTGTTCTCACTATTTTTCAAGCTTGAGATCTGTGAGTTCTGTTCTGAGACCCTGTATTCATTGAACATAAATTCTGTTGTATTTGATTTTTATGAATTTGTGGCAGACCTGGATTACATAAAATCTGTATGTGGTATACAATTCTAATGTGTGTCATCCCCGTTGTGTTTTGTACAATAGTAGGAGGTAGGTATGTTAACACTTAAGTCAAACACAACTATGTTTGATATTTAATTATTTAGGAGTTTACAACAATGAAGTGTTTTGGCCCTATATGTGGGCCATCATCAGGTTGTGGTTGGACTCACCTCAGGCTGTACTAGCATGTGTGTGGTGGTTCGAGATCTCATTATGTCACGGGGTACCATGGTCCTGGGTTTTTATGAACTCATGGCAGATTCGCATCACACATGCTGTATGTAGCATTTCTCCCTCAGATGGCATTGTGCTTCCCTCTTACCCTCCCTTTTTTTCCTTTCCTTTTTTCTTTGCTATTCACCTTTGGTACTTTGGTACCTGTCATTGACATTGACCCTGAGTATAGACTGAAGAGTCACAAAATTGGTGTTTTCTTGCCATTCAAAATTCCGATTCTGTGGTGTCAAGCTGGTGTTCATTCTTCATAGTGCTGTGGTATTGAGGGGTGTGGGCAAGAGCAACACAAGTGCCATCTGAAGGGGAAAATACATAAGGTAGAACACAAAATCTGTATGTATTATGAGATCTTGCCTGTTATTCTTGTTCTCAGCACAACTGAATTAGTAAAGAATGCCTAATTCATTCATGTTGTCGAAAAAAGTTGAAAATTTTGACTATTGTTGCAAACCACTTCACTTGAAGACCTAAGTATGTGTTATGGTTGTGGGTGATATAAAATTGGCATAATAGCGTTATTGACAGTGACGTAGCATAGCAATGAAAATGGAACATGTTGCATTTACATGGCAACTTTTTCAGTTTTGGTTACATTATTTACATTGTCTGTGATATGTTTGTACCTCACTGAGAACACTGTATTTACATGGTATTCTGTGTGAGGCATGAACTGAATCTTAATAAATAGAGACAGTCTAGTAGTATATTTATGTTGATGACAGTGACGTAAAATCTCCTGTGTATGTAATTGATCTGTTTGAGCCAAAGATATTACGATGTTAAGACACCCAAGGAAGTGTAAACAATACAAAATATTCTGTACTTCAGCAGTACTAAAGAGAACACATTGTTGCATTTCCGTGGTTACAGTGTGTATGTTAATGCACCACTGTATTATGTTATGTGTAAGAGCTAAGGGTAAAGTTCACCCAAGAACAAGCCATGAAGGCCCAGAAGTGGTGTAGAGGTATAGCTCTACTCTTTCTTTAAACTCAGCGCTAGATGGGAGCGGGTGGTCAACACCACACCCCATCCGCTTTAGCTGTGTGAAGGAGACCTGGTACCCTTTGTACAGGAGGCTGGGTGGGCCCCAGGGCTGGTCTGGATGGGTGTGGGAAATCTCTCCCCCACCAGGATCTGATTCCCATACCGTCTGGCCCAGAACAAGTTGCTATACTGACTACGGTGTCCCAACCCACATTACATTATATGAACATTCCTTATTTTGTGTTACCACCTTTATGTATATACATATATATAGTAACTACTGAATGTGTGCATCCCTTGACCATGCTGGATCATTTTGCAATATTTTAGACTGTTTTACCTGACAAATGGCATCATCACAGTTGATTTTAAAGTGGCAGAGTTTGGTGTGCATATAAAAGAAAAACAGTGGTTAAGTTCTTCGTTAATGAAGGTGAGAAAGTGACTTGTATTCATGAATATTTGCTGTACTGGAACCAAAGAGGCAGGATGTCTGGACAGACTGCCTAGTGGTTGCTCTTGCAGTGCAGAATGCCTGAGAACACCCACTAATTTGATAATTCACACTGAAACTTGTCACACAACAAAAGATGGATTATGCACTACCCTGTCTATTGGTAAAGGCTGTTGAATAGATATTGAAGAGCTTGGCTATTCCAAGTTCTGTGTTCGTTTGGTGTCGCAAATGTTGACAGATGTACACAAAGGAGCAAGGACAGCAATTGCCACTGAACTTATGCACCAATAAGATGCAGGATTTGAAGGGATGCTTTCACACTGTTGTGTATTGAAGCCTGGGTTTTGCAGTGTGAACTAGACTGCAATTGATGAAACAATGTCACATGACTTTCCACAGAAGGCTGGTAAAGTGATGGCATCAGTGCTTCTGGATGAGAAGGGTGTTATTTTTATGAATTCCTTGCCTAGATGGGTAGCTGTGAACTCTTATTGAGTTAAGTTGATGCTACAAATCAAGTGTCAGAAGTGTTGCTCCTCAATGAGAATGTCAGGCAACACAAACTGTGTGCACACTACTGAAGTTATCACAAAATTTAGATGGACCTTTTTTTTTCCGCACCCACCTTACAGTCCTGAACTTTCACCGTCAATTTGTTACCAGTGTCTTCATTTGAAAGACAGCCTGCAAGGATGGTATTACATGGATGACTAGAAATTGCAGAAAACTGTGTGGCTTGGCTGCAGAAGAAGGAGAGGATATTATAACAGGCAAGAAAACTTGCCCTTTATGCAAGGTGGAGGAAGGCTTTTGACAGATGTAGAGAATATATTGAAAAGTAGCTCTACCTCATCTGTGTTACACTGAAGTTCTTTGTCTGATTTGTGAATAGCAGTGTATGAATAATGGAAACCATTACTTTCTGACTGACAATCTTATAATATCATAGGAATTTGCCAGGTCTGTAAAAATATTGCGTGCTAAGACAGGTGGCCAGCTTACAAGGGTGGCCAACTTCACAGGTTTACTGTATTATTAAAATTACATGTGGAAGATTATCTCCTGGTACTTGTGTGATCAGCTAGTAAATTTGTTTTGGATGTTGGAATGAGATGAATAAATTCATAAAGCATGCAGCAGATGTAATACAATAGTTTGGCCTAATTGCTTGTACCCTGTGTGTAAGAAGGGCCTTTGTTACATAATGGTATTTTTCTTGTGAATACCTACCAGATTGACATACACACTGGCCTGGCACCAGTCATGTGGAGGACAGAAAGTGTCAGCCTCTCCTTTTCTTTAAATTGGAATTGTAGTTACATGACACAGACTTTGCCATTTTTCCCCTGTACCATATCTCAACAGAATCACTGCATTGTCTTGTAGTGATATTTTTCTGTGAGAATGTGTTAAACAGAACTGACTTTAGTGGTGGTATGCCAGTTGCCAGAAGTGTGCTGTATTAGTAGTAGCATACTTGAAAGAGGGCATTTTTTATGGTGCTATAAAGTACGCAGTGCAGTCCAAAATTTTTAGGACTAATTTTTTTAAAAATCGAGACACATGAGGAAGACATACTTTTTTTTTTCTGTTTATTCAAAATAAGCTCCATTGGCATATATACAGACTTTTGCATGGTTGTACAGTTTCTGAAAAGCTGCTGAAAATTCCTCTTTTTTGACCCTTAATTCATCAGTTATGGCTTCTTGGATCTCAGCAACATCCAGAAAATGGAGTCCTTTTAGCTTTATTTTCAACTTGGGGAGGAGAAAATAGTCTGATGGAGATAAATCTGTAGAGTATGGGAGGTGGTAAAGGGCTGTAACATTTTTTGGGGTCAAAAATTGGCAAACATTTGCAGCTTTGTGGGCAGGCGCATTATCATGCAACGAGAAAAGATCTCAAGAGCATTACACATCTGGATGAACCCATGGAATGCACTTCAGGAGGCGATCCATTACTCCTTACTCATACAGTTTCTGAAAAGCTGCCAAAAATTCCTCTTTTTTTTTTTTTTTTTTTTTTTTTTTTTTTTTTTTTTTTTTTTTTTTTGACCTTCTTTAATTCATCAGTTACAGCTACTTCAGTATCCGCAAAATGGAGTCCTCTTAGCTCCATAACTTGGGGAACAGAAAATAGTCTGACAGAGATAAATCTGGAGAGTACAGGAGGTGATAAAGGGTTGTAACATTTTTTGGGGTCAAAAATTGGCAAACACATGCGGCTTTGTGGGCGGGTGCATTATCATGCAACAAGAAAAGATCTTGAGAGCAGAACGCAGCTGGACGAACCCATTGAATGCACTTCAGGAGGTGATCCATTACTCCTTTTATAAAATTCTGTCTTTACTGTTTTTCCCTCTGGTGCGAATTCTTTGTGCACTATGCCATGAGAGTCAAAAAAAATTATCAATGTGTTCTTGATTCTGAACCTTTGTAATTACAGTTTCTTTGGCTGATGGGATGTATCACCCACCCATTCAGAACTCTTGTTGCTTTGTTTCAGGGTCATAGGCAAAACACCAGGTCTCATCTCCCATAATAATTTTGTTAAAAAAATTTTGTCTGCATCGGCCGTCGCGATAATGTCTTGGCAAGATGTGACTCAATCTTCCCTTTGCTCTCATGTCAAGGAGTGTGGAACAAAACGTGCACACAGCTTTCTCTTTCCCAAATCCTCTTTCAGAATCCAAAGAACCACAGTCTTGGGGATATTCAAAGATTCTGCTATCATTCTTGATGTGATTCAGTGGTCATTTTTGACCAGATCAGCATCAGCTGCAATGTTTACCTCAGTTTAAGTTGATTTTGGATGGGCACCTCTCTCATCATCTTCTGCCAGCTCCCTTCCGTCTTGAAATTTGGAATACCACCTAAAAACGTTTGATCGGTTCAGAGTGTCATTCCCATTAGCCTTTTGCACCAATACTAGTGTTTCTGTTGCAGATAGACTGGATTTGAAACAAAATTTTATGGCAACTCTCTGTTCATTTCTGCCATCCATGACATAAAGAAAAGAGACTTTACAAGCCAAGTCATAACTCTCACACTGTCAAAGATAAACAAAAGAAACTCGGTGTGTGAATGGCTGTTGGTTGATAGTACTTAGTGGGTTGACCGATGGATTGCTCTAGTTCTGTTATTTAAAAAAAATAAGCCCTAAAACTTATGGATTGCACTGTGTATGTATATGTTGAAGTTCTGAAGGTTTTTGACTCTGCTTGTATGTGCATGCTTGCATTTACTCATGCGTCATATCTAGGTTAAAGGTTGGTGTCTTGAGTACTGTACTTGTTCTGCATAAAATATTATATGAAATTTGAGATGTTGTCTTCTTGGTTGTGACACTGGGTTATTGGGTGCTAAGCATTTAGGAGGTACATAGTTCCTTCATCTTGTGGGTCAAGCAGTCCAAGATAAATTATTTTTGGATTGTTTGGCCATAAATATGAAACCACTGTGATCTTTAAACCTGTTGGGAACCACTTGTGCTACACAGTGTTGCTCACTGGAAGACTTGAATTCTCATAAATATGTTTGCAAGAGCAAAGGTTTTTTAATATTTTCAGACGAACTGCATAGCACAGCAAGAGCCACAGCCTGTACTGAGTCACAGTAACCCTATTGTGAAATTTGGTGGAACTGTGGCAACACTAATAGATAACAACAGAAAAAGAAAAAATAATGAACAAGCACTTGAATCAAGAACGAAAGTAAGAAGCATCCAGAATGACCAGTATGATAACTTGAATATAAAACATGATAGTGATGTTTCCATTACACTCAGTTCACTGCTGGAGTCTCCCTTTTTAGGCAATGGTGATGGCGGTGGTGGTGATGATGATGGTGGTGGTGGTGGTGGTGGTGGTGATGATGATGATGATGATGATGATAACGATAATGATGAATGTTCAC
>Ga0209755_10006469_pt1 | contig 12957 bp, 8 predicted proteins | sample TergutCo191P1_FD_187301 | JGI IMG/M metagenome (GOLD analysis project Ga0209755, IMG submission 187301) | Cornitermes sp. P1 segment gut microbial communities from Petit-Saut dam, French Guiana - Co191P1 (SPAdes) (version 2) | ecosystem: Host-associated > Arthropoda: Insects > Digestive system >... | reverse complement strand
TCTCCTGAAGATGGGCATAACGATGCCCGAAACATGTTGAGACAGAAGTTAATAATAAACATCGAATTGTTGCATCTTGTTGGTTTTTCTCTCTTCATACTTTGCTCACGATGCACGGTCACATGAACCTAAAGCTTAAAAATGCAGTCTTCATTAAACTTGACACAGTGCTCACATCCTACACGACAGCGTCCCACAACCGCTACCAACCACATCCAGCAGAACCAGAACAATACACCAAATCCAGTAACAGGGCCGTTGTTCTCCTGAAGATGGGCATAACGATGCCCGAAACATGTTGAGACAGAAGTTAATAATAAACATCTAATTGTTGCATTTTGTTGGTTTTTCTCACTTTATACTAAGAATGCATTTGTTGGTGTATCAACTTTATAGATATCAAAATGTACGGCACAACGATAAAAAAAACAGCAACACACTCTTCCGGCCAATATGCCAGTGCAGCCACAATTACAGAGAAGTACACGTTTTGTTAGCTGTTGTGAAGTAATTCCATTTTCGAAATGGTTGCACTAATTTTGGATTATATCAAATTGACTGATAAGTTGCAGTTTAATTAAATACGCCATCGGTAGTTGCAAATATGTAATGCCAAAAGAGTTTCAGTGAAAATTCAATGGAATTGTGAAGAAATAAAGTCATTTGGGCTTAATTTAAGTTATTGACCAGACAGGTGCTAGGACGAAATGGGGAAAATAGCGAAAAATCTAGGTCAGAATGGTGCCAGGTGCAAAAATATACATACTAATTTCAGGAGTTGAAGATTCATCAGGCGCAAAGTTTTGACTAAAAGTGGATGGTACAAGAACTAGACGTAAAAAAAATATGTCTATACCTATACATAACTGGACAAGCACTTAGGGTGCCAGGACGTTGAGGATCCCAGAATTTCCAGACACTCGGTACATGTAGGTGGTAAGGTTGTCAGCCCTACACACCGGCCGCCTTTACTCACGTCTGTTAGAAGCTGAATTGACCCCAGGATCAGAGTAGAGCAGGAAGGATTAAATCTATGAAAAATACTGATAACGTCAACGGAAGTGAAACGCGCCACCTGCTGTCTCGTAGTGCACCGCATCAACCAACTGCGCCACCGGGTATCCCGCAAGGATTGGAGGCGTGGAAGACGAACAAGGAAGAGCTCTAAGCTCGCCTATTAAAAATAATCGGTTAAGGATCTATACCCAAACACGATTAGACAATAAACATGTCATTAGGGCAAAGAGTACATTGGCAAGCAATAGGAGAAAACGCAGTATTAAACCTGCAGCCAGGGAACCTTCAGGATACCGGTAACAAATGTTATTTGTTAGATTAAGGAAAGTAACACGTAACTGGACAAACGAGTTAAGTAATACATAGAAACAAAAAGAGAGAGAGAGAATGAAGTGAAACACAGGAAATATAAAACGCAAGCGAATTTCCAGAAATATAAAAGCTTCAAGAGAAAGAAGGCAGAAACAATTTTATACGAACAAACAGAAAGTACTGTATGTGAAGAAAAAGAAGATGATGCCTACATGATGATAAGACTGCTGAACAGCATCGAAGGAGATGCAGCAGAGATGAATAAAATAAAAGACAAAGGTCTACCATTTCGTAAAATGTTACGGAATGGTGTTTTACTGAACGTACAAACAAGGAATGAAGATATATACGTATCCGGGCTCAAAGGAATAGGAATAAATTGAGGAAATTCTATTGATGAGCAACATTAGAACAGCGGGAACAATTCGAGACAATGTTACAGAAAACCAAATTTAGAAAAGCAAAATTAGAAAGCTAGTAGGAGGGACTATACTGCTACTAGCCTGTGGCTACCAGTGGACAGTGGCGTATAGACGTAGCGTTTTGAGGTCAATAGTAGAGTGGCGTGTTCTTTGGTCACTTGTACACAGTGGTGTGCAGACCTAGTGATCTGAAGTCATTAGCATACACTGGCGTGTAGACGTAGTGTTCTGATGTCCTTAGCATACACTGGCGCGAAGAACTAGTGTTATGAGTTTACTAGCATACAGTGGCGTGTAAACCTATTTTATCAAGTCATTAGCATACAGTGGCGTGTAGACGTAGGGTTTTGAAGTCATTAGCATACAGTGGCGTGTAGACGTAGGATTTTGAAGTCATTAGCATACAGTGGCGTGAAGACCTAGTGTTATGAGTTCACTAGCATACAGTGGCGTGCAGACCTAGTGTTTTGAATTCGTCAGCAGACAGCAACGTGCAAGCCCACTGTTCTGTAGTCCCTAGTACACTATCTTACTAATCACTGCCACATGTAGACCTACAGTCTTCTATCGCTGTAACACTGGGGTATTAGGTTCGACTACCAATTATGGAAATGTGGATTCTTTTTGTCAAGTGTAGATAAAGAATTGCACTTCGGCAATTTTTCGCCCAAACAGTTGTCTATAAACAAATTAATAATTATAATATATAGTGATATTTGTATTTTTATTTTTCAAATACAGTCTGTAATCAGTCAGACTGTATTTGAAATATTCTTCACAATAAAAAGACGCCGGTCAGTAAAAACAAATAAAACGAATTGCGACAGGACTGAAGGCCGCGTGCCAAGAAACTTTTTCCGCGTGCCAAGAAACTTTTTCCGCGTGCCATTTTGGATATGCGTGCCGTAGGTTGGCTAGAGACTAGGCATAATAGGCTCTATTCCTTAACAGAAGAAGCTGGCTGCCCGTCAGAAAATAAGTTATGCTTTATGAACAGCTGATTCCTTGCAAGAACTACACTTTTTCTCTAAAGAGTTCCGCTTCCAGGACCCACACCAGGAAGCTGCACGTGGTAAAATCTTAGTGTTTTTGCATTGCGCTTAATAAACACGTCTTGGTACGTCAGTGACAAGGAAATTCGCAGGATTCGGAGTTTCCACTTTTAGCCGTTATGAGGGAACTAAAAGAATAGCAACTCAGCGTTAGCTAATACGGTAACCCCTTAGTTCAACAACTAGCAATGCACTTGTACGGACCAGTGGATATCTGAAATCACCTTCCGTCTACCAAAAAACAAAGAAAGAAAGAAGCAAACAAACAAACAAAAAACAAACAAACGAGGTTTCCCTTACAAATACGAACATTTCGACACATCGAATATTGTCCAACAGTACCCAGTTCCACTGAGGTTTTACGTGATTTTCCTTAGTTGCAAAGTAAATTCCATGGCATAATTAAAAGAGGAGGACGGCTTGCCACCCCCAAGCACGAAGGCTTTCAGCCCAAACGTTCTTCCACCACCGTAATCGTAAAGGGCTACAACGTTCATGTTTTCGATCACTAGACATCCACCCATCTAAAGTTTTTCTTCAAGCAAGACTAGCGTCAGCTGGAAGCCTTTTCCCGTCAGCAGCAACGCTCCTTAGGAAATCATGTCAGTGCTGTCAGCCGAGACGTTCAGACCCGTTAGTTTAATGACAGCCGCTTTGTTTACATAAATAGATGGTGAAGTTCCACTCATAACGTAACATGACAGCACAAGGGGGAATCACATAGATAGATATACAGCATGAACCAATCTGAACCCCGGCTGTAGACTGGGGTGGGTTTTTAACGCCAAGCCCCGGCCGATTTACCTTGGCAGAGAATTCTGGTACACACAGTAAAGTCTGGGCTTGTGTTGAGAAAACCAAATCACTTTCCCTCACCGGGGTTCGAACCTCAAACTGTCCAGCTCCTCGTGAGTCGCTATACGGACTACTATAGCCCGTCCTAGTTAAGTGTATTTATTGTGGCGCAACAGTGCATCTCCGGCCAAGGTTGTCTCATTGTTGACGTTTCTCGATCACATATAGTCAGACACATATCCGATAGGACTCCTCTGAACGAGTGGTCAGCCTGTCGCAGAAGCCGCTTCCTACACAATATACAACAAACACAAGAGAAGAACGTCCATGCCCTGCGTGGTATTCGAAGTCGCATTCCCAGCAATCGAGAGGCCACAGATCTTCGCGTTAGATCGCATGACAACCGGGATCGGCATATATAATATATATTGTATATACGAATATATTTAAACATGTATATTCAAACACAATTTCCACCTCCCAGCATATTGTATAATGGGGCGATTTAACCAAAAAGGAGCGACGAATTTTGCTTCACATTCCTTCGCCCTCAGTTACCTTGGCGGGTCGCTGTCATTATGTTGGCGAGGCTTCTTGTACTCTGAAGAGGAAGGCAAGCATTTTGGCATAAAAGTGGGCGTATATTTACCAGACTACAAGGCGTGACATGCCACAAACCAGTACTCTAGTCCCTAATCGGAAGGATATATTTTCCTTCTTGTTGCTCTGCTCATCATGCATGTCACAAAACAATAAAGACTGCCTTAGTAGTTGGAACGTCATAAAGACAGCATATTTCTGCTTAAAATAGGCACGCCTTTGTTACGCTTCCCCTTTGGATCTATGTACCGTGAGGTCTATCTAAATAACACCAGGGGACTTAGCAACCAGGAATTTCGTGAGACGCCCTGGGATGTCTCGTGGGTTTAAGTTTCAAGTCAAGATCAATGATTAAGATGGATGACAGGTAACCTCACGGGAATGCAAGGCTGTTTATCGCAGACAAGGGCGGTGGAGGAAGAGCAATTGTGGCAACCGCGAAGTTATTATTCAGACGTCATCAAACTACAGCCCAAACATTCACATGCAGTGCTAATTATGAAACCTTTAACAAAGTAGCTATAGTCAGAAGCTGTGAGAAACCAAGATGCCCATTAATTACAGTAACTGTTACTTTGGTAAACGATCATTTACAAAAAATTAATTTTCATGCACGCGCATAAATCAAAGCATGATGAAGCCATCATTGGATACACAGTGGCCAAGAGGTCGGTCACAATTTGTTGTAAGAAATTTAAGTCTGACGAAAATAAAGGATAGTAGAAAGTTAAATGAAAAACAGTGACGCCGTCATTACTGCCCTGCTGCAGTCCATATGCTGAAGCTATAAAGAAATGTGAATAGCCTCAATACGAAGAACTCAATGGTACTATCATGTATGTAATTCCCACTAGTACGGACAACTTGTATATATTTTTTTGTATAATATTAAACATTCGGGGGGAGGGGGACGTTAGTACAGTTGGTTGAAGCACTGCCCTACAAACCGGAAGATCGCGCGTTCGATTCCCGATGTTGTCACTGGAATTTTTAATTGACATCCTTCTGGCAGCACTATGGCCCTGGAGTCGAATCAGCCTGTAGCATATACGAGTACCAGGAATATTTCCTGGGGGGTAAGGGTGGCCGGTGCCTAGGGCTGACAACCTTGTCACCTTCATGTGCCAATTATTTTGAACTGTGGGAGCCCAAACCTCCTGAAACCGCCAGAGACCTTCCAGCGATTGCTTTACCTGTTTAATATTAAATATTCGCAAAGGCTCACTAACGTAATTCTTAATATCAGGGTGTAAGAATTCTTCTTACATTATTTCTTCGGATGCCCGACTAATACTTGCTAAATAAGACAGTTGGCACATCATTATTTACGGACTGAATTATATTTGTAATGTTAACCACATGTTTGTTCTCTTTAAGGAATCATCTTTAGGTTAATACGAGTGCAACACCACTGTTTGCTGAACATCTGAACATGTGACACCTTATTTACCATAGACTTCACTCTGTGGAGACAAAGCAATGGAAGAAGACTGTTTGACCCTCGAAATGAGTGTCCCGCCCTTAGGAAGCTCGAGAACAACAAACCCAATTAAACGCCACAGCCCACAAGAACCTGGACCCTCAGTAACGCTACTCTGAACACCTCAACTCCCGCGTCATTGGAAGCTGACTATAAGAAATCTATAGCAAAGCCGCATCGGAAGAAGCTTGTCTGTTACATTTCCTATTCGTAACGATAAGAAACAGTGACATATTCTTCTGCTTCGTTTTCATGCTTTGCTTTAGAATATGCCTTTAGGAATCTCCAAACAGATCAGGCATAAATGGAACTGAGTGGGGTATATTACTTTCTAGTCTATGCTGATTATGTTAATTTACTGGCCAAAGAAGCAGATAATAAAAAGAAAACCACCGAAGGTTTATTAATCGCTGGTAAAAAAAAAGTTGGTCTAGGAGTAAATGACGAAAAAAGTAAATGCTTGTGTGTTCATGCCTCGTGAACAGAACGGTGGACAAATCACAACGTAGTTCTAATATCTGGGAATGACATCAACAGAACAAAGTAGTGTGTATCAAGGCAGTAGGAACAGACTGGACTCAGGGAATGGCTACTAACATTCGGCGGATTATTGTCTATCGTATCTTTTATTATGAAAAATAAATAAATATTAAAAAATAATTAAAGCATTATTCTGCTTTTTATTTTACCCTTCGCGTTAAGGGAAAGGCACAGGTTGAAGTTGTTACAGAATAGAACGCTAATCAAAATATTTAAGCCTAAGAGGGACGAAATACGGGAGGAGGGAAACGAATTCATCAGAAGGAACGTCGTGAATTTTAGTTACCTCCAAATACAATTCCGCAATGGAAACAACGAGGCTGAGAAGGATGAGACATTTGGCACACATGAGGTGGAATTTTGGTTCGGAAACGCAAGGAAATAGATCGATGGGAAAATCAAGGCGAAGATGGGAGAATAATATCTGAATGGATCGTAAAGAAATTGGAAGACGTAAGGTGGATTAATCTGGTGTGAGGACATAGTTAATTGGTTTTAACGAGGTAATGAACCTTCGGGTTGTTTAAAGTGTGGGAAATCTCTTGACTGTCTGGGGAAGTATCAGCTTCTCAAGGACTTTGCGCCCGAGAACTGTTATGTAATGACAGAAAGTGTTCGGGTTATACAGGCTGGCGGTCCTCCGGGATCAAGGAAGGAGAAAGCTGCTACTGTGTCCGGGCCAATAGGCAATGCAACAGAAAACTCCGTCTTCACAACCCCCAAGTTAACTCACCCCAACTCATTTCCAAACTGCCTTTCTGCCCTTCCGAAACTTTCGAAATACTGCCACACGGCGCACAATCCGTAAACCAGGATTAAAGTCAGGTTATGAATCAGCTAAAAATTATCTGTATCATCCACTAACTCTAACCCACCTTCAGTACCTAAATTTTACCCCTAACAATACAAAAAAAAATCCGATTAACTAAATTTTACCCAGTGAATCGAATTAGATTCTGGTTCCTGGCAGACCTACTCCTGCTCAAATTGGTGTTCTAATAAGAGTAGGAGCGTTTTTGTAACACGTGTGGGTATGGCGAGTACGTGAGAAAACACTATTAAACCACAATTAAGCACCGTGCATTGTGACGCATAGACTAAAAAGCTACTGAATTGATTTAATGAAACTTACAGTAATGGACATAACAGCCAAATGAATATGAAAAATCACAAAAAGACATTTTTTATATATACAGTGATACCTCGGATAACGAGTGACCCTGCTAACGAATTTTTCTGCTAACGAAGATTTTTTTCGCTGTTTTTGGACTCGGCTAACGAATGTTTTAGTGGATGCGCGCGCTAACATAAAGCAGCAAACATGAACTGTCGAGCCATTCCAGGAGCTTATCTTTTCCGTCTGTATGTGTGTGACAAAGAAATGAGCTGACCACATCACATAGGGGAGACACACCAAACCGACTGGGTTGTTTGCGTTCGAGATAGCGAGAAGTGAGACGCCTGATAATATAAGCTGCTTCGGATTTGATGACGGATGTATATCAGAAGGTGAGAGAGGGCCATCGCTTTGACCTAGAGAGAGGCTTCCAGAGTACCACAGAGAGAAACTCTTCTCATACCAGTGTCAGTACGGTGCACGCTCCGTATGGCTGTGAATGCGAGTGGTAAGTGTGATTACAGCATTTATTCTTTACCTGGTTAAGTTCTACTATGGGGGATTAATTTATAATTAGTAAATTCTATTCCTATCTAATTAAATAAATAATATGCTATATGTCATATTTCTTTTATATTTTATATATATTTAAATAGTGGGCAGCATCCAGAACGAATTAAATAGTTTTCTATAGAAACCTACAGGAAATCACGTTTCGACTAACGAATGTGATACCGGAACGAATTATCTTCGTTAGCCGAGGTATCGCTGTATAAAGAATGTGTCACAAACCAGAGTAGTTCTCTGCAGCTTACTTTTGTCCTCACACTGCACGCACGTGTTCAAGAGTTCACTATGTCACAGCTTAACATTTTGGTCTGAAACACTGTTGATACACACAGTGTTCCGGAAACTGGCTCGGCTCTCACATTAATCCCTCTGACGATACACAGAAACTCATTATTTCGTTCGCGCTCGCGGTTGGGATCGAAGCCACGGTATTTTAATATATTTAAGCTAACAACCAGACGACTGCAGAATTTTGGTAAGAATCGTATCCTCAAACACAACCATTTTCGTATAATAAGTTGAATAACAATTAATAATAATTAAGTATAATAAGCTTCAACTTATTACATGAAGATTTTTGAGATTTACGACACACTCATTACCTTCTAATGTGTATCATAATGGGAAGTCACGCTCAAAAAAAATAAGTCGATTTTTTAAAGAAAGCTTAAGTAAATCCCTGACGCTACAAGGAAGACTCTTTCCATCTACGTGGACATTAAGTTGTCACAATCTCTTACATTCCTTCCTCCTAGTACCATTTAAAGGGGTCATGTCACAGTTACAGAGGCCAGAAGAACAGGCGACGAAACATTTCATTTGATTTAAAAAATTTAAGCATATAATGTGACTGAGGGAGGACTTCACCAGCACAAGGTAAGAATGTAAAAGTCTGAGTTGCGTCATGCACCAGCGTTCCTTGATCAAGGATACAGACATCGCTACATCTTATTTATAATAGACAAGTTTACAATGACAGCCGAAGTTATTTAAGCGAAATGCACTGCAGAAACACAAAGCACTGGTAACTGAAGAATGCTTTAAATGTTGCTTTATTTGTTGTAAAAAAACATACAGTAAAACAAAGGTAAAGCAATCCCATTACAGGCACGGACAGGCCCAGAGGTTTCCAGGAGGTTGAGGCTCCCCGATTTCAAGACAATTAGCAAATGAAGGCGGTAAGGTTGTCAGCCCTACGCACCGGCCGCCTTTACCTCCCAGGAAATATTCCTGGTACACATTTCTGTTAGAGGCTGAATCAACCCCAGGCCCATGACGCGACCGGAAAGATTACTTCGATGAAAAATTCCAATGACACCATCGGGAATTGAACCCGCGGCTTTCCGGCTTGTAGCGCAGTGCCTCAACCAACTGCATCAACGCGTACATACCCCCCCCCCTTCCAAAAAAAACAGTACATATTATATTGCGTTACAAAGGAGTGAACAAATCGCGGGCGCCAGGTCTCCGTGGCTACCAAATTTTGCATGGCGGCGCCAAATATTCTCGAGTCCTCAGTACAGAATTGTCTTCATGTCGCCCTTCAGACGCCTAGAACTCTGAGGTGGATCCTAGATTTTTGGCATTACATATACCAAACAGTAGATCTTGTCAACACGGTAATGAAACTTAGGGTTCATGAAAGGCAACCAATTTCTTGACCAGCGGAAAGAATATTACATTCTCAAAATGTATTCTTTTCTATGGATATAATATATGTACCTATGTGTACATGCAGATAGACAGATAGTGTGAATACGCTTTGGATAATAACGTTATGGTACACAGCTAACAATTAGATATCATTGCAGGTAGATCATAACAATAGATTATTGAAGGAATTGGAGATTCTTGGCAATATAGAAATATTATAGCACTGTACCTGCGAAAGAGTTCAAGGATATTTTCTAGTCAGACCAAGTGTCACCCTCTGATTAGGCAGCAAAGCAAGAAGTTTTATACTATATAAGGTTACAGAGTAACTCCTGACAGCGAAGGGAGAAAGAGTAGTTAAATAGAATCACACTGTTGTAATTAGTCAAACTCTAATTAAGCCACATCAGAGCTTGGGAGTTTCATGATTACACTGTAATAACATGGCATATGAGGACTTATTTTCCAAGTCTGGCAGGGAAGTTTCGTACAACCAGGACTTGACTATACTGGTGCAATATCGACAGCACTCAATAAAACGTCGTCACTCTTTCTCCAATCTGCTCTACTAAGACCCTGTCACCCTGATCGTCATAACCACACATTTGATCCCGCTCGGCAATAACATTATTTTTACTTGGAACAGCCATCAGACACAACACTTTAGGAAACTCATATTTTATTTTACTAACAGGATTTTGGTGACAATCTGAGTAGCCGCGCGGCCTAAGGCGTGGGTCTACGGTCGCTCGCTTGCTGGGATTGTGGGTTCGAATCCCGCCGGGGGTATGGACGTCTGTCTGTTTTGAATGTTGTGTATTGTCAGGTAGCGGTCTCTACAACGGGCTGATCACTCGTCCAGAGAAGTCCTACCGACTGTGATGCGTCATTGTGTGTGATATAGAAACCTCAAAAATAAGGAGGCCATGGCCCGCTTAGGGCGGCAGCCCCCCCCCCAAAAAAAAGGCTTTTAGTGGAGTGGATTTTATGACACAGGTATAAGAAGGCGCAAAACAAGCAATAGTCTGTTCGTGACAGGAAACTGGTGGTTCACGCCACTGCGCATTGAAACCAGAGGCTGCCGCCACTCCACTGCCAATCCGGTGGCTGTTACCAGTGAACACAGGATCCAGGAGCATACCGCGAAGTCAGTCACAACACACAAAAGTGACGCCCAAATATGGAAACACTTCAACATTACAAGTAAATTCAAGCACTAGAAACAAACCGTGAAAGACGGAAGAAGATGGATGATTTTTACAACCAAATTTTTGGGCGCATTCGCAAAATTTAAAAAGCGACTATTAGATTCGTCGTGTGTGTTCGTCTATCCGTCCACAGGCCAATATGTTACCGAATCGTGACGACGTTGCGTGAAAATGAGTACAAACCAATGGAATATCCCTCGTTGACTCTCTGTATAAAGTACGACGCTTGCCACTGTTGTGACTCAGTCGGGATTTAGATTTCATGAAGTTTTCATTTTATATTTTTTACTTTGGTTAGGTACTGGGACAGCGGAAAATGTATCACTTGGTACGAGTGCATTACACAAATTTGTTTGGGTGTCGTAATGCTACTTTGGGTCACGTTTTAATGGAATTGAATTTTCTAGACAGATTTTCGGAAAATAACCAAATACAGTAAACCCTTAAGTGAGAAAGACCAACAAGATGCACTTATATCTCATTAATGTATTCTAATTAAATTATCCTCTAAATGTTTCGAACAAACAGCTTCATCATCAGGAGGTTATTTCTGTATACGCAGCATACAGTATTTCTCATGTATCTAAGGGGTGTGTAGCTTCTAAAGCGATACGATTGGAGTTCCAATCGTATGGTGTTAGCTGCTAGAAAGCTGTTGAAAGAGGATAACAGAACCATATTAATATTATTATCATAATGAAATCAAGTGTGTGAGAAACCTACGAAATCATAAACGTGTATAAATCAGATCCATCCCCTGACGCTGACCGCACGCACCAGCAGTGTATAACAAACAGTGACCCGCAGAACTATGTTGACGGTAAGAAGAAACGGTTGAATTTCAAGAGGTAAATATTCCATTTCTGAAAACCACCAAGCATACAGAACAGCCTGCTCCCAAGAGTGCAGCAGGCATTCTCCCTGTGACCAAACAACCACAGCGGTTAAAATAAAATGAGATCTGTTGGGTGTTAGGAAGAGAAGAGGAAGAACGTAGTTGCTGGGAAGAAATATTTATTAAAAAAAAAAAACCTTGTGAAAATCACGAGGAACGAAATAAGCTGAAAACTAATTTGATGGTTGACTGATGTGGAAATAAAATACGTGTTGTTTTTGTGATTGGAGTTTTAATATAATAATGAACAGGCTTAACTGACAAAGACCAAGCCGCTGCACAAACTAAGAGCATTTTGAACTGTCTCATGTCCTTAGGTAACCTGCTAAACAGTTACAAATTAACGAGTTATACCCGTGCAAATAATTAACACGTACAAAAAGTAAAATATTTAAACACAAACAATTACAACACATTCATTTTAATAAACATAAAAAACTGTGCTTGCTTATGTTGTGTGTTTGGTAATTTCTTTCGCAGAATAATGGATCATAAACAATGTGCAAATAAGAAACAAAACATTGAAATCGACAGTTCTACTTCAAACGGAGGCCAAGGGAAGTACACGGAACATGTTCGCTTCACTTTGCCTCCGCCTGTGACAGCAATGTCAATTCTTAAAGTTAGCCTCTTTTTAAAAAAAACTTATAAGGAATTAATAAAAACAAAGGGAGATTGACATCAGTGCCGAATCACATAAACTCTCTACAATTGTCTATCTTGAAGACATTCTTTTGATTTTTACAATTTTAAAGCAACGCATTCTCGTTGTTTTTCTCTATTTTAATTAAATAATATAAAAAAGATTAGCCTAACACAACTTGTGATAGACTATACAGTATTACATTATTTAATTAAAAGACAATCTTTTGGTAGATCAGCAGTTTAAAATTCTTTGTGGCATATTGTGCACACTGCTGCTTCCGTAGTTACAGTCTCGAAATTAGTAACACATGTGTGTGTGTGTGTGTGTGTGTGTTTATGTTGTTTTATTCATCTAATTTTAGACTGCTTTAACTAATTTTTTTACTCATATGTTTATTGAACCGTGCATCACCTTGATAGTTGAATAAAGATAGACCAACTGATGCCACTTGCTTTATTTTTCGCTCAACATGTTTCGAATGCTAGTACATTCATCTTTAGGAGCTTGCGACTGTGTGTGGGTATACTGTTCTGGTTCGATTTGTGTTGGCGTTACGGTGTGTTTCGGCTGGGGTGATGTGGTACCCTTATGCAGGCTGAGGCACTAGTGCTTCAGCCTGCATAAGGATACCACACCACCCCAGCCGAACC
>Ga0209755_10006467_pt1 | contig 12960 bp, 8 predicted proteins | sample TergutCo191P1_FD_187301 | JGI IMG/M metagenome (GOLD analysis project Ga0209755, IMG submission 187301) | Cornitermes sp. P1 segment gut microbial communities from Petit-Saut dam, French Guiana - Co191P1 (SPAdes) (version 2) | ecosystem: Host-associated > Arthropoda: Insects > Digestive system >... | reverse complement strand
GCATATTTGTCAATTTTTCTGAATAAAATATAAGTAATGTCAAAAGGTGTGCTTACTTTGTGACAGTTGATTAAAAAAGTACTTAACATTAGTGGCCTGCATATGAGTGAACTCTTACTGTAAATTAGTTTATTGGCTTAGTTCCTGCATCAATATATAATTAATGCAACACTGGTTGTTTTTATTACATTACTGAACCATGTAGCCAGGGAGTCGCACATTTCACATTTATTACTAACATTGATTTTTCTGAAACTTGCATTAGCCCTTTTTGAAGGCATTTCCGTTAGAAGTTTTTAATACTAGCAACAGCCATCATTTCAGTGGTTCCAAAATTGTTGTGACTTCCTTGCAACATTTTTCCTGAAGCCCATGTACAATCCTGTGAAATCCTAAACTTTCTCTTTTTTGGTAGTTAACTGAAAGTCAGTTAATATTTTAAAGATTATGCTGTGTAATTTAATTTAGAAACACACTATAATTAGATACCAATTATTTTGCCACATATCAGCACATTTTAGATGAGTTTTATATGGTTGCTTATTAAGTTTTTGTTTTTTGAGATACAAAAATCATTGTTCTTGATTAATGAGATACGTAACCATGACATAGTTTACTGAAGTCATCATCATCATCTCCTCCTCCTCCTGCTCCTCCTCCTTTTTCTCCATCATCGTCGTCAGAATCATCATATAAATTTCAGGTATAGATTTAAAAAAACTTTGCATTATCTGTAGGACATTTGTTGGTGCATCACTTCCAGCAGCATTTTCACAGTTTATTCTTCAGTATTGTATCATACACATGGGTTTTTTTTGTGGGACATACCATTGTAATGAAGATAAACAGGGTGTGAGGATATTGGCGATCACAACTACATTCTTTTAGTGTGTTGTGTGGGTTCAATGCGACATGATTCGGCTCATTCAGCTCGTATATGAGAAGCCATCATCAGGCTGATAAGACAGCAAAAAAAATTATTACATAAAATACATTATGTTATTTTACATCATCCATTCATATTGTTAAGATCTTGGCTTCACAAATGTAGTAAGAGTATGGTAAGCTGAATAATAAAAAAATAAAACCCACACTTTCATCTGGAAATACCAGTTTACTGTTTCTAACTTTCACTATTAACACCTTAACTTTTCAACTTGTTTTTGTCACATTTCTGTGGAATTAGTACAGATCTTAAGATATAATTTTTCTCAGCTTATCATACTCTTATTATACCCGGAAAGCTGAGATCACAAAATAAGTGGTGAATGATGTAACGTAGCGTAATTTGTATTTGGTGTTTTATCAGCCTGACGAAGGCTTCTTGTATCTGAGCCTAAACATGTCGCTTTAAAACCACTTAACATACTGAAAGAATTTCGTTGTAATTGACAGCAATTATATGTACACCTCGCATGTTGTTTGTGTTAAAAATGCAAAACCTTGTCTAGTAAGTTTCACTTGCCGACGCAACAAGGGGAACCACTTCGTGCAATCCCATGTCATGTGGTGAGTGTAGCAGAGACATTAAGCGGTGTATTTTACAAGTTGGTTTTATGGAATTAAAGTTGCAGACAAGTATAGTAGGTAATAATAGAGTCCATCGTTCCTGTCTAGGAACATAGGTTGTCTACGAGTCCTTTCCACTTCCGTTTATCGGCTGCTAAGAACCTTAGTTCATTCCAGCTCCTATCCGCTTCCTTGTTTACCGATCTTCTCGAGCTATTTCTCGGTCGTCCTCTCATCCTGTTTCCTTGAGGATTCAAAATAGTGCACTCTTTGGTATAAGTATAGTAGGTACCCATTTCAAATCCTAGCGGGGTTTTATGCTGTCCCAGTTGACATACTAAATGGTTTTCCTCAGTACTTGTAGGTCAGAGTTGGAATGTGTTTACATAGGCGAGAACATTTGCCTGATATAAGAAGACAGCCTGCCAGATTAATCAGCTCGTATCATTACAGACTGTTGCCATTAGTGCCTTACTGTTATCCTGTCTGGCCTAGGACTTCTGTCTTGGAGGATTCCAAGCTAGTTTATACGCATATTTCTAGGCTACTGTGCCTGTGCTGCCCAACTGATTCTTGGGTTGATTAATTAGCCTGACTGCTGGATGAGGAATGTAAAGCGAAGGGGAAAGGCTGTCAACCACAACTATGTTTCATGTTATATTATTGTATAACTTTAATGTGCAACATGTTTCGACTTAAGTACGAAAAACCATCATTAGGCGAACTGACACCATGTAAATTACGTAACTTCATTGTTCGTGTATATATATTTGAGATCTCAACTATGTATACTAACATGAACAATGAATGTAGTTTACGAAATAACTTGTATTGGTTTCCTTAATTTTGTCTGATAAGGGCTTTTGCGTACTTACGCCGATGCATGTTGCGTTAAAGCTGTATAATAACGTAACATAAAAATTACTTGTGATTGATGGCCTTCACCTTGACTCTTCATCATGACGGGATGGCTATCCTAAACATGAGGAATGTAAACAATGCGTTACATGTAATTTCTGAATCTGTTTCGTCGTCACGTTCAAACAGTACAGAATCTGTAGCTTGCTGGTATTTGGTTGTGCTTATAGTGTCCGTGTCCCACTTGACGTGACTCAGTCGTCAAAACATCAAGGATGTACTTACGGATAATTTCAGTTAGGTCAAATATATTTTGAAAAGTTACATACCGATGTAGAACAAAACGAATACGCCAATTCATCATCCCACGGGACGAGCATAAAAATGTTTTCCTGTTAAATAATATCGTTCTTCCATAGTTTAGTTTCCCAGATCTAACGGTACCACCGAGCATCCTATCTACCCCTTTGTCCCAAGTAACCGTAAACGGCGTTGGATGGAGCGTGGTATGAATGGGTACAAGAGATGTGAAAGTGAATCTGTACACATTCGAAGAGAGTGGTGGCGTGTCTGACGAAGATAAAGTTCACCCCAGAACAGCCCATGAAGGCCCAGAGGAGTACAGGTATAGCTCTAGTCTTTCTTAACCTTGGCGCCAAATGGCGGTGTTTGGTCAACGCCACGCCCCGGCCTATTTACCCTCGGGTAAGAGACCCGGTACCCATTGTACAGGAGACTGGCTGGGCCCCAGAGGCGGTCTGGACGGGTGCGGAAAATTTCGCTTCCGCATGTATTCATTCACCGGACCGTCCAGCCTGTAGCCAGTCGCTATACCACCGGCCCGGTGAACCTGGTGCCATATTTATGTCACTGACTTAACCAGTAATAATTGGGGCCAAGTGTCCACGTTGCTTCACCGAACTTACGGGATACCTGCTGCTGCATATTGGTTGTTTCTTTCTTATTCTAGTATTTGCATAATGATAAGCTTTATAATGTGCACTGACCAAATATTGGGGTGATCAAATCAAGAAGAATGAGATGGGCGAGGCATGTGGCACTTACGGGAGAGAGGAGAGGTGCATACAGTTTTTGGTTGGAAAACCCGAGGGAAGAGACCTCTTGTAAGGCAGGCGTATGTAGGGTGATAATATTAAATTGGACTTAAAACAGCTGCATAGGTTCCGTAGAGTCCACTGACCTGGCTGGGCAAAAGAATGCTTGGCGATCTCTTGTGAATACCGCAATAAACCTCCGGGTTCCATAAAATGGGGTGCATCTTTTGACTCGCTGAGGACCTATTAGCTTTTCAAAGATTCATCCGCTCAGTTAGGTTTGTACTGGGGTTTCAGAACGACACATTGGATGCGTTTTTGTTTGTGAGGTGGCCTCTTCAATTTCTCCGGTCAAAATAATCTACAAACTAACATATTCTTTTCTTGTAGTTTCTTTAACCCCTTATCCATAAATCTGATGTGTGGTTGACCGTGCATCGTAATTCAGTGTGGATAAGAAAAACCAACTAGATGTCACTTTTTGTATTCTTTATTTCTCTTCTAATAGTTTCTCAACATGTTTCGGGCAACCATGTGCCCATCACAAAAAGTGACATCTAGTTGGTTTTGCTTATCCACACCCTTATCCTTAGTTCTGTTAACGCACGGTGGACACGCGAAAAAGAGTAAAACTGTAACTTACGAGTATGAAACAATTTGTCACTGAATTTTAAAGTGGCTTCAGCTCTACACAATACGTCTTAATCACCGGTTCCTGCCGACTCAGTCGGTGCCACCACTTATAAGATATTGTACTCTTATCAGATCTGTCGGAAGCCTTTTTCCAGGTGGTGAGAGCTATACCGACACCTTTCAGGTTAAGGTGTTGGTACAGCACTGTACGCTTCCCGGTGCGAGTGCACCGAGCTGCCATTTTTCTGTTGGGAGCAAGTGATATTGTAACCTGAAACGGGTTTTTACGGGACGTGAGGGAGGTTCTAAATACTGTAGCGGTAACTTAAAAGTAAGTCGTACTTCACATAGCAGCTGTGAAGTACTCTTGGGCTACGTTCAGCATAAGAGCGAAGTAGGCGAGTGGAAGCCACCGCGCAGCTTGGTGCTGACAAGAGCTCTCTTTCACAGTCACAAACTACTTCGATCTATTGTTAGATGGGAGACTTCTGACGTTAGTTGGGAAATTGGGTCCCTGGAGCCTTGGAATTTTCCGTAGACGGTGTTGAGCCTTTGGTATTCTTGCCGGGAACAGCTCACCATTTCGCCCAGTGCCAGGAGACATAAAAAGGCCGCCATGCCACCCCTCCTTACAACACTAATCATGGGAGCGCTGGTACATACGGCAACGAAGTATGAAACATGTGGAGATTCAAGTTTTCTGGGGTGTTGCGTTGTGTCGCCTGGTAAATAGTTACCGACGTTTCGAAGGGTAGTAGTACCATTTGGGGTCAAGCAGTCCAGAACCTATATTGGATTCCCGCAAAAAAAGAAAATAGAGCACGTTGGACACAGCTTTATTTAATGAACTGCATTCTACATTGCTACATGTTTCGACTGCGCAGGAATTATTAGGGAATTGATGTGGTTTAAAAACTTTGTATTAATTGCCGGTTGATGATTCGTTTGTTATAGAAACATGTAGCAATGTAGAATGCCGTTCATTAAACAGAGTTGCGTCTGGCTGACGTGTTTTTTTTACACGAATGTTGGAACATAGCTGTATGACTCGGAGTAAGTTTGGTAATTGGAATTGCTTCACTCTCAAGATTAAGGCACTCCGATTTTTGAAAATGTTAACTGTGTAGAATGGGTACAGCTTGATAACCCATAAGACTTGAATGTTCAGCAGCATCGCTGTGGTAAACTCAAATCTTGCGTGTAAGATGTATTGCCATGCTGGGATAAATGCAATTTGATGCTCTGACTTCGGAGGGCAGTGCTCGCTCGGTGGATGGAAGACCGTGTCATTGAAAGCTATTAATACGGCTGACTGAATGCGGCGAGGCTAGTTTCAAGAAGGCGGCTTGCAAATCATTCAGTTAAATGAGCTGGGCAAGGATTCAACTTTCCACGCATTCACTCCAAAAAGACAGTCGTGACCCATTTTTTCGTGCTAATTTAGGTAAAGTATTTAAATTGAAGCGTTTTGCAAGTAGACTTCGATGCTGTTGAGATGTTAGGGATCCAAATTTTGGCATAATTTATAACATAAACACGCCTGGACGAGGTACAGTGGTGTTGCAGCTATAAAGGTTTTTCTTCAGTTTCTTAAATCGATGATTATGAGAAGACTGACTACCTGCTACAATCTTAAGGTGATTCATCTACGTTGTGTAATTAATGAACAAAACACAACAATGTGATCAGTCAAGTCTGATTGGTCATATTGTGGTTTTTCTTGTGACTGCACTATCACGAAATGCATATTATTTAATAACGCCACAAGTATGAATCGCCTTGAGAAAACATTTTCATCGTGTTTAGCTGTCAGAGTACGTTATTCTCTTTTGTTGTCTTTGTTTCATTCTTCCTCTATATCTTGCCCTCTCTCACGACCACGTCTGTATGAAAGTTGCGGCCACTATCGGGCCTGCGTCCATTCCCTGGATGATAAATGATTTGGGAATTACCGGGTGTGTGACAGCCACAGGTGAAAACCGAATTGCTGTGCGAAAGACCTGTAGTACCAGCGCCACCTCACACCGCGCGTCCGGCATGTACTGCTCTGGGGAGGAACCCACGCCTATGAAATTAGAATCCGCCAACTAACAGGCCAGTACCACATATTACTTATTCAAGTGATATAACTTTGTCTTTGTGTAATTCTATGGTCTGTACTGGAGGGTTAAATGCCGATAATCCCAGGACAACAAGGAACAACTCTTGAGACGGTTCTGTGCATTTCGCATGCTCGCAACAGATAGGAATTCCGTGAAGAGTTTGGTGTATTTCAGTTCTTCTAAGTTCCATTCCGTCAGTCTTAAAGTAAAGCCTCCCACTCCCCACCCTCCCCCCGTGAGAGCATAATACTATTTTCTGACACAATTTTTATAACCTGTCACGTTATGAGAGAACTTTAAAATTCCCACCCCAATAAGACAGCGCAAGAGTTCACACAACAAACGATTCGGTGGTTATAAAGTTTAGAGTGTTTTTGACGACACTAATAAGGGGAATGTGGCCTCCACGTTCGCCAGATCTGGATTCTTGTTTTGTCGCTTGTGAACATGTTAAAGGTTCAACTGTATAATAGTATTCCTCTTATTGAAGACGATCTGAAAAAAAATGTCTTCCGTTTCACCAGCAAAAATTCGACTTGCAGTGAATAACTTTTCTTTTTACGTGTGACCTGTGCTTGCAGGGGCGAAGGAAACAATTTTCAGCAAATACTGCAAATATGGTAAGCAAAAACGCGATTATTAACTGCAGTACATTGAACTGAAGCTTACTAACACCTTTTTTTAAAACAAATATTGTGAGTAAGATATAATATTAGGTGCAGTACATTCAGTTAAAATTCCTTGTCTCGGACTCACGGCAAATTGTACTAGCGGCGAGCACTGGTTACATGCCACCACACAAAATGTGTCTGTGCAGCTACCAGCTTTATGCACCACATAATCTAAGGACTTTTTACTTTAACGATGTTTAATGGATTACATAAAATACAACTACAAGGTCAGGAATGAAACTGCATATTGTTGGTGTATAACAATGTGGGAGGAGGAGGTATAATCAGAAAGTGATAGGTGCACAAAAAGCTCTTATAACGCTCGTAGAATGTGTATGATATATGGCATCCATCTTCTACCCTTCCACAAAAATTCACCACCCTGCATTTATGACAGAAGTAGGAGTGAAGCTGAGAACAGTTGTATTTATAATCAATTACGCACAAAGTGTTGCGCTTTTAATTCATATTAATACCAGACCTGTTAAGGTACATAGCAGATGAAATTTTATATGTGGTACACTTTTGCTTACACGTAAAAATTTTATTCTTACGCTGTCTGTGGAAAAATATCATTTTTCTAATATAGGAATTTTTAAAAGTTACTGCAAGATCCTATTTGGAATTACGGAACGTTGCAGTGAAATAATTCTTTTACCCTTTACAGCCCAGTGATTAGTTTGTGTACCACCAGTTTTAACATTAAAAATTTTTACATTTTGCCCACACGGTGTATTTGGGTTTTGCATGGCTCTCAGAACAACAAACGACAAAATTAACTGACTCATTTTTAGGCTCATTTGTAAAACAGCGAAAAACGACTGCTTGCTTAGTCCTCTCTGTCGGTCGGTCCGGTCCGCCTTTCTGTTTGCATGGAACTATTTAGCTCCCACTGGTGGGATTTTCATGGAATCGCTTTCGCTTTTGCATTCCACTGTTTTTTTATATACCAAATGAATACAATTCAATTCCGTTTTAATTAGAGCTGTATGCATATATTGTTAATGAAACTGCCTGTTTTTAAAGAGACATTGAATTGTATCCACAAGCCCTTCGTTTAGCTTAGTTACTCCTGTCGAAGAGGGTGTGGGGTGTAAAGCAACTAAATGGAATGCTGTATGATCGAATGAGGATGGAGCTGGAATTCTTTACGTAGTTCATTGACAAGGTATGATACATATAAATCTTAACTACTGATCTTTGAAATATAATGTAACGTCCCATACCGACTATGTTTTAAATTCGTATTAGTAAACAGTCAAGAGTGTGGTTTTTACATTACTTTCCGGCCACCTAAAATTGCCGCAGAGTTGCTGTCTGGCAGATCCTGGTTCATGAATTTTCCACACGCCATGCTACAAATACGTTTACAATTGAATTTCTCATACATCTCATGTGTAAATCCAACATGGCGGCCTATGGCGAAAGTGAAATGTGTTCTCGTGTCCCTGTTATTGTTATTTTAGGAGCTACAGGATGTGGAAAATCAAAGTTAGGAATTGAAATTGCAAGAAGATTTGGAGGGGAAATAATCAGTGCTGATTCAATGCAAGTAAGTGTACTGATTTTATACTCATGGGTAGAAATGTCTTGTACTTTGTTCTGGAGGCGAACGATTGTTCTGTATTGTTTAATTTTGACTCGTTCTTACTTCAAGGCTTTTGTGTCTGTATGGTGTACAGTAGGATAATTAAATTCTGTTGCTAATTTGAATTATCGCTGTTTAAAAGAGTGCTGCTCTTAGAAGCATGTTAAGTTTTGATTTTGAGCTGCGTGTGGAATGGCTGCCAAGGAACATTGTTTTAACCCATTCATTTAGAATCTGCATTTAGAGCCCACCCCGCATGAAATAATTATCGCAGTACAAACTTAGAACACTTGTTAGAGAGAAGGGTACAATTTTTTAAACCACAAACAGTTATTTCCGTCTGCATTTTTCAAGGCGCCATTTGTATGTGTGTTACCCCACGACTTTCTGCATTGAGGTCTCGGTGAATAGGTACTGTGTTTTTTCCAGAATTTTACATAATTTTATTATATTATGTAATACAAGGTGTTGCAGGGTTTTTAAGTTATGACATTAAAAGCATGCTTGTAAAAGTGAGGAGGCGTAGACTCCTTCAGTGCTTTCTGCAGGCTTATGCAGTTACTGCAAACTTTATTATAATGCCCCTGAAATTTCAGTAGGAGGTTAAAGTGTGTATAATAGGATGATTATAACATTCTCTGAAATTTTCCTGATCGTGGACTGGTTTAAGCCTGGAATCTTTGAAAATATATTCCTTTGTAAGAATGCACATGTTTTTGTATATGGTAAGTTATTTTTATGGGTTTATAATGTTGCAGTTATCAGGGCAGGATTAAATTTCACTAGTTTTATTACTTCTAGACGCTACAAAGAGTCAGCTGCCACACCAGTACAGTAAAATCTAATAACAAAATATAAACAGTGTGGAACATCCTAGAGAAAGGTACTGGAAAAGTTTATTTATTGGAGCACTTGGGGATGATAAATAATTAAAGGATCCAAAAAATGTGGCCATTGCCTTAAATAATTTATTTATAACAATTATTGAAAAATTTGACATTCAACAAATGGAGAAATGAGATGGCTATCTCAGTTTTAAAAGATTCATATCCTGGATACTTCCCTTGCATACAAATAATTCAAGTCTCTGAAGCTGAGGTAAAAAGTATAATACATTCTGTGAAATAAAAAAAAATCATGTTATGATGAAATAATCAGTAAAATTTGAAAAACTTTTGCATTTCTCATTAGTCGCCCTCTAAGATTCATTTATAATCACTCACCCCGTACAGGCATTTTTCCTGACCATCTTAAAATTGCAGCAGTAAAACAACTTTACAGGAAAGGAGACAAAACTAGTGTGAAATTACAGGCGTGTTTTACCATTAACTGTTTTTCCTAAGGTATTCGAGAAAGCTATGCCCCGTAGATAAAGCCAACATCTGCATTCTACCAACTTACTGGTCACGGAACAGAATGGTTTTAGGAAAGGCATATCACCTGAAATGCTGCGTTCAGACTAGCAGATAGTGTATTTAAACCTGTTAAATAAACAATGCATGTTGGAGGACTTGCGTGTGATTTGCCCAAGATTTTGTTTGTGTGAATCATGAAATTTTTAGTTCGGTTATATTTTTATGGAACTGAAGGAGTATCTGAAGATTGGTTCAGGTCCTGTTACTTAAAACAGAAGACAGAAAGTTGATATAAAGTAACCTAATACAACTAAACATTTTTTCTCTGAAACATGCACTTCCCCAAGGATTAAATTTAGGGCTTCTGTTATTCATAATATGTATAAATGCCCTTCCCCATGTCCTGTAATAGGAACAGTATTATTTGGTGATGGCACTAGTGTCCTAATTTCAAGCAGAAATTTTGAGATTTCTGTTCAGTGTCAAATTCAGTTCCCTGTTGTGTGATTAAATGGTTTGCTGCTAATTAGTTAGTCCAAAATCTATATGCAGCAAATATAATGAAATCAGTAAAAAAGAATTCATCACATTCTACATTTTATATTGGTTATATAGAAAAGTACATAGAAGGGACAACAAATGTAAAATTTATTGGCTGACAAATTAGTAATCACCTAAATCGGAAGAACCATACAGAACAAATGATTTTGTAAGTTTAGTGGAACATTTTATACTGTTAGGTCGATGGTCCATTTCTATAACATTATCACTCACAAATCAATTTACTATCCATACTTTCATTACATAATAAAATATGGAATAATTTTCTTAGGGTAACTCTTCTAACAGTGGGAAGATTTTCACTTTATTAAAAAAAATCATCACAATATATGGCTGGTGCATAACCCAGAACAATATGTAGAAGTCTGTTTAAACAAATAGAGATTCTGCCTGTTCCATGCCAATATATAACATATATAACAAGTAGAATTATAAAATCATGTGCTTCCTTGATCAGTATCCCACTAAGCTATATATAATTATTCATTACACATGGGTGTTTTCTTTGATTATCTAAAAATGGCAGTAGTAAAACCACTGTACAAGAAGGGAGACAAATTTGAAATTTCAAATTATAGGCCCATTTCACTGTTACCAACCTTTGCTAAATATTTGGGAAAGCAATGTACAGTAGGTTTTGTTAGCATTTGCAGCTTAGCAATATACTGGCCCCAGAACAGTATGTTTTTAGGAAGGGCATGTCTGCTGAGAATGCTACACTGAGGCTAACAGACAGTGTACTTAAATCTCTTAACCAAAGGTATGTTGGAGGAATAGTTTATGACTTGATCAAAGGCTTTAGACTGTGTAAATCAAGAAATTCTGTTAAGTTGCATTTTTATGGTATCCAAGGAATAACTATAGATTGGTTCAGGTCCTATTTAACAAATAGAAAACAGAAGGTAGAATATAAAATCACACAATTCAACGTATAATTTAATTTTCGACTGGGGAATATTGAAGCACAGAGTCCCCCAAGGGTCCATTCTAGGGCCTCTTCTATTTTTGGTTTATATAAATGACATTCAATTGCAAATAAATTTCCTTGCAGAACCAATATTATTTGCTGATGACACCAGTGCTATAATCTCTAATGGAAATTTTATAGATTTCTCTGCACCAGCAAACCTAGTATTAGCACGTATGATTGAATGGTTTTCAGCAAACATGTTAGTTTTAAACTTGGAAAAAACAAATATAATGAAATTTATAACAATAAATCAACCATGCTGTGCATTGACTGTTAGTTATAAGGATAAATGTATAGAAGAAGCAGTAAATTAAAAATTTCTTGGTATAAAAATTAACACTCACCTTAATTGGAGGAACCACATTGAACAAATAATCCCTAAATTAAGCGTAGCATGTTATGTGGTTAGACAAATGTATCATATGTGCAATAATAATAATAATAATAATAATAATAATAATAATAATAATCTGAGATCGATTTACTTTGCATATTTCCACTTTATTGTGAGTTATGGAATAATTCTCTGGGGAAACTCCTCATACAGTAGGAAGATATTCACTTTGCAGAAGAAAATAATCAGAAGTATGATGTGTGCACAATAGAATTCATGTAGAAAGCTATTTAAAAGTAGAGGTTTGAACAGTCCCAAGCCAATATATATACACTCATTGATGAGTTTTTTGGTTGGAAATCAGGATAAATTTCTGACCTACTCATCATTACATAATATAAATACAAGAAATAAACACCGTCTCCATAGACCTATTGCTAACCTGTCTTGTTTTCAGAAAGGCACATTCTGCTCGGGGATCAGAATTTTTGTATGTATGTGTGTGTATATGTATGCATGTATGTATGTAGTAATAAACTTCATTATCAGTAATCAGGATTTTTTCAGGCAGTTTCATCTACACACATTATTAATACAGGTAATAAGTACAATTTTCATAGACCAAATGCCCACATATCTGGTTTTTAAGAAAAGTAAATTTTATTCTGTATCAAAATTTTTGGCAGCTTGCCACATTGTTCGACAATCCTTGTGAGTGAAAAGATAGTATTTAAAGCAGCCATTAGAAAGTACTTACACACTTTTTTCACTCTGTGAATTTTTTTGTGTCAAGATGATCTCCAATACTGTTTTTTGAAATGTTTTTGGTAGTTTACATTGTTAAAATTGTGTATATTTGTGTATTTATACCTTCTTCCACATCCATTTGTGTTTGTGTAACACTTAAGGATCCATGGAATGTATGTGTGTAGTATGTTCACATGTAGAATTCCAAGAAACTAGTAAAATGCTGTGAAAACAATAGCTGCTTCAGGGAACGACAAAATGGATCTGATTAATTCTAGGTCACTTGACCCATTCATTTAATCTGTTCACTTTTATTTTTAACCATAGCAGGAAATGTACACAATGAGCCACAGTTGTTACACATGCACAAATTGACATGGTACTTGGTGAGGAATGTAGCTGGAATTTTATTGTGATATGTGTTTTTTTTATAAACTATGGAATGTGAATTTGTTGAGTTCTATGTCTGATAATTTTCATGCTGGGAAATATAATTTTAACCTGAAATACATGTTACATTCTTGTATTAGTGGATTCATTAAGTAAAGGGGTGTTATTAATTCTGCCTTTAATGTGT
>Ga0209755_10006466_pt1 | contig 12960 bp, 4 predicted proteins | sample TergutCo191P1_FD_187301 | JGI IMG/M metagenome (GOLD analysis project Ga0209755, IMG submission 187301) | Cornitermes sp. P1 segment gut microbial communities from Petit-Saut dam, French Guiana - Co191P1 (SPAdes) (version 2) | ecosystem: Host-associated > Arthropoda: Insects > Digestive system >... | reverse complement strand
TTGTTTATTGGACCGTGCATCATCTTACTAGTTGAATAAATTGAACCAACTTGATGTCAATTTATGAAAGTTTTTTTTTATTGCTCAAAATGTTTCGAATGTTATTACATTCATTCTCAGGAACCGGCGATTGTATGTAGGTGTATTGTTCTGCAGGTTGGTGCACAGTAGTGCACCAACCTGCACTCGGTTACCACCCTACTCCAGCCGAACCGCACCGATATACCAGTACACACCGAAACAGAAAAATACATCTACATACAATCGCCGGCTCCCGAGCATGAATGTAATAACATTCGAAACATGTTGAGCAATAAAACACTTTCATAAATTGACATCAAGTTGGTTCAATTTATTCAACTTCAGGGATAATATAAAAAAATAAATTCATTTCATGTACACACAATGAACTTCAAATACTTTGAGACAAAACAGAGTTACATTAGATGTGAGGAGTTAATGTACTAGCCGAGGAACTGTTATTACCTTCTTAAGAAACACTCCGATCTACGACGTTCAGATAGTTAGATAATCAGTTAATCAGATTTTATATTTCCGTATAATTATACACAAATTGCCCAAGATCGACGAGTAAAATCAGAAGCATATGTGGCAACTCGTGCGGAGATTCAGTGAAGACTGAAAAGTGATGATCCTAGTATTGTTGTGAGAGAAAATAGGTTTAGGATGATCGTGGACATTAAACAATCTGTGGACACTCTAGGTTTTATTTTAGAAAACTGTAAACTTTCATCCCATTCAAGAACCCTGAAAATCCGACTATACAGAACCAAAACACTGGACTTTCTACCGTGTTAGAGTGAAGAGTGGCTTGTTTTTAAACTATAATAATTAACTAACAAATGCAAAATCTTTGTAGTTATATTCAGTGTGTACACCGATTATTTCCCTTAACGGTATTATCTGACCTCTTTGAAGTGGAGACGGAAATTCTTTCTCTGTAAGATACAAACAGAGCTTTATGTAAAATTTATATCAGTTATGTTCTTTCCACCATTGTATTCTAAACAGAGCTGCTTTCCAATTGCTGTATCCTGTTTACTCGCCAAAGCTGTACCTCTACATCTCTCTACTGAAGGACTAAAGGCCACTACCTGGATAATGTGTCAGAACAACGCTGCAGAAAAAATAAGATAGACAGCCAGATAGGACAGCTGGCCTATAAGTAGCCAGGATTTAAACTCGGATTCCCAAGAGTACTAAGCACGAGCATGCTTACTCGTACGATAAGTACACTTCTTTTTTTAAAAAAAAGGTTCATTTTGGATAGGAGACACACTATCATATCATGCACCAAACTTCACTTATGAAACTGGATTGTGTGAAGAGCAACATGCAAGAAGATCCGCATAAATAAAAACGACTAATAATAAATGGACTGCGTACCGCATTTCGCACAGAGTACCACGACTGTAAGATTAGCTGCCCTACAATACAAACGCATAAGACGAGCTACGTTACACAACTGAAACGGCTTCTTCTTTGATTACATGGCTCCAACGCACTCCTGTGCTCTGCTGCGCGTATTTATGACGAAGCCATTTCACATCTCACATTAATTTGCCTTCCGCCCCAAACTCATCTCATATGTAACGACATGTGACTTATTTATTAATCTGTCCAGGTACGGGTAGTGTGGAATAAACTACGGCCATGTCTCGTACAAATTAAGAGTGATGCTAGCTCAGTTAGAATAGTGCTCCGGCAATGGTATCCACCACTATAGGACTACGGTTAGATTTCTAGCAAGGGCAAAAGTTTTTCTGTCCTTCATATTGTCCATAAAGGCTCGCGGACCCACACAGCTACTATTTATTCCGTAGTGGGAACTCTCTCTTCGCCGACAGAGCGACCTGGGGATGAAGCTGCCCACTCATTTCAGTACAGAGATACGATTAAACACATCCGAAGCAACCACTCCACTGCTCACACATTTAAATGGTGTGATACTGAATTAAGCACGAGAAAAATTCAGTATTCTACCTGACTTTCTTACAAGCCAAGCAACTTAGTTTCAGAGTTCCGTAAGAGAATTATACTTGCCAAGTCCAGGCTTTTCATTCCGAAAATTAACACTTCGTAAGTGCCTCCAAACACACCATTACAGACCGTTACATCTATACCGACCGGTATGGTTATTACTACCTTTATATCAGTGTTCAGTTTACAGTAAATTACGCATATGAAATAAAGCAAATATAAAGAAACCAACAGGTTAATTCTGTACGTAGTTACATTGGTTTTAAACATCGCGTTTTGAATGTAACATAAGAGAAAACACTTGTATGAGTCTGACACAACTCGTTCTACCGATGTAAGGGAAGTCTAATATAGCTACACGCTTCGGCTTAAAACAGAAATCTTCAAAGGATAAATTTAAACACTCGCCGAGGAAATTATCATGACAGTGGCGCTCTAATTCTAGAACAAGTTAAAGGCTCATCGTCAAACGTAATGTCAATCATTTTTGTCTGATGTTAGTACAAAACCATTTTGTAGAGCACGCAATGCTTAAGCTAACGTTTAATAATGTTCACTGCTGCATTACCATTTCATTAATTGTAACAAAATTTCTCACTGGTGACATCACTCCTCTCACACAAAACGGAGTGCTGTTGCGAACTGCGATCGCTAGGAGATGACAAACGAAGGAATGCGCTTCAGATGGAAACTCTAGAATTCACGATGCGCACGAGAGAAATCTACCACTAGAAACGTAATAAAAGTAGCTTTGTGCCATCAACCTTGTCTCTAAATTGTGCGGAGCCTGACAGAACTATGAAACTCGTTTCCAAGGTCTGAAAACGTAATATTCGTCAGAGGATTCCTGTGGTCCTTCTTCGTCTCCAGCTATTCTTTTAGAATATGTTAGGATAAAATTATGTCCGATTTTTGTACTTATGTTCATTACTTACTGCTTTTGTCCGTGTGTAACAAGGGTCTACACTCGACAAGACGCAATGTCTATTTCAGAGGTACTATTGCGTATATTAGCTATATATGTTGCCAAGTCCTTTCTTTGTATTAGCGAGTCCTGACTTCAAATTATTACAACACTTGGGTCATGTTTTGATGGTCAGACACAGGAAATTTGCCTGGAAACTGTTAACAATCATCTGTTGAAGGAAGGTAGATTTATTTAGCTGGATATCTACTTATTAGTTTTAGCACTGAGCTAAGGCTCATACGGGCATTGCGGATTATTCTGGGCCTATGGTACCAATGTTCGATGACTGAGGGGTGCAGAGCATTAGTGAAATGATAATCGGCAGTGGAAGACTGAGGTTACGGGAGAGTACCGTTTTGTCCGCCACAAATCCCATATACATTACAGTGAGATTCCATATGGTGTTTCGGTAAAGAAGCTGCTGACAATAGATGGAATTAAAGCACGACAGTTCGGTACTTATTTTAAGTAAGCAGCTAAACCTGATTACTCAAGAAATAAGGACCTAGCTCACCAACTCCATTATGAAAAGGTGTATTTGCAAACCTAAGAGTTGCTAAACTGCTCAGGAGTGTCTCCGTCATGAAAGTACATGACTGCTTGCGCAAAGGACTGCTGGTTACTTACCAGTTAATTATTCATTTAAGGTTACACATCCGGTCAACCTTTCACAGGCCTACAGATTTCCCAGATCCAAATTTTTATAAATGATACACAAACTCTACCACTGGCTTTTTTTACATATATATATATATATATATACATGGGTCCGTGCATCGTGAACCGAATATAATAACCGCCCAACAAGATGCGAACTCTTATGTTTATTGGACCGTGCATCATCTTACTGGTTGAATAAACTGAACCAACTTGATGTCACTTTATGAAAGTTTTTGATTGCTCAACGTGTTTCTAATGCTATTACATTCATCCTCAGGAGCTTACGACTGTATGTGGGTGTACTGCTCTGTTTCGAAACAGAACAATACACCTACATACAGTCGTCAGCTCCTGAGGATGAATATAATAGCATTCGAAACACGTTGAACAATAAAAAACTTTCATAAAGTGACATCAAGTTGGTTCAATTTATTCAACTAGTAAGATGCGAACTATTCAGATTATTACATTTCTGTAGGAAGCTCTACGTGTTTCGGGTGTTAACACCCATCATCAAGAGCTCGTACAAGTGTAATTACAGCTTCTGATATTGATTAACTGCCATATATAATTAGTATTATTATTAGTAGCAGCGTATTTTATTCGTTGCAGTTAATTAATACCAGAAACTGTAATTGGAGTTGTACGAGCTCCTGATGATGGGTGTCAACACTCGAAACATGTAGAGCTGCCTGCAGAAATGTAATAAACTGAATAAGTCGCGTCCTGTTGGACAGTTATTAAATTCTACCACTGGCATAATGAAATACTCTCTCTCTGTCTGTAATCTGCATTAGTGTATAAAATATAAACAGGGTTACAGACGACTGAGATATGACAACGTGTGAATTGGTATATAATGCTTCCACGTATTTTACTAGCTCCACCCTGATGATGGTGGTAGAAGAAGCCCGAAATTTTGGTGCCATCACACTAAATATCTTCACATACCAGAAGACCATACCTTCGGCACTCATCGAATTGAGAACTTGCAACTTTGCGGTTCTTATAGTGACTGAGTCATAGGTTATTTAACGGAGGTGTTCATAACGAGCAGCGTTGTGACTGTAAGATGTGATACAAGCAGTGTTAACACTGTGAGAACAAGTGACCCTCGCAACTGACGTTTAGTCAATGTTAATAAAAATCCAACCAGATGCAACAGTATGCAGATATTTGTTTACTGCAAAGTCACTCTACATGTTTCGGGTGTCACAGCACTCATCATCAGGAGTACTAAAAACTGTAACCGCAACCTCCGGTACACGTCATAATATCGGTACAGCTACTTCCCTCCAACGTTGCCTGATCAGGCCACGTTGGAGGGAAGTAGCTGTACCTGTACCGGAAGCTGCGGTTACAGTTTTTAGTACTCCTGATGATGGGTGCTGTGACACCCGAAACATGTAGAGTGACTTTGCAGTAAATAAATATTTGCATGCCGTTGCATCTGGTTGGATTTTTATTAAAACTGAATTACGATGCACGGATCCATGAGCTTAAAAAATTACGTTTAGTCGTCAAACGTTATAATCTCCGGAAATCGAGCTGTAGCTTAACTAACGTGTTCAGAAAATTTCTTACATTTTTCTTATTAACTCTCCAACGCTCAGTGACACAAGTAACTACATACGCTACTAACCGATATTTACCGCATGAAGCACATTTGTGATATCACTATTGTTATCTTACAAATTATAACGTTTACGTCTCTAAGCAGCATTAATTGTTAGGTTTCGTAATGAAGACGCAAAGCTTTCGATGTGCTAAAGAAATCTCAGTTTTCTTTTTATGTTGTTTAGATTAATTTTACGCTTCATACTTCGGGCAGATTCTCATAATACCAAGGACCCTTGCCATGCGGCAACTTCTTCTGTACGGCTGATTGGCAAGTAGTCTAAACAAAGTGCTGCAGGAATTATCTGCAGTTCGCAGTATACGCCACCTATTCGAATCTTTGTTTTGTTACAATACAACTAACATCAGAAGGCAGCACAATACATTATTAAATTATTAAAATAAATTTAAAAACATAACAAAAGGAAAACGACGTACTTAAAACATCAATTCTGTCAACATCTCTCTAATTATTAACACGAAAGCTCAGCACAGCTAACTGGGTATACAGAAAGCCTACCACTGGACAGGATCCTCAGTCAGCTTCAGCCGTTTCCTGACAACAAGCATCTTGGTCTTACACTGATCCGTAAGAATTGTTTCTGCACGTTACTCCTATTGTACTATGGGCCTTGTAAGCTGACGTTCTCCAAGAAAAAGCAATTAACAATCTATTTTTGTAACGTATCTCTCCACTAGGAGATACTGTACAGAGTCATGAGCGTAGCGATAGAGAAAATACATAAAATAAAGTAAAATGTTCCTAAGGTAAAACCCAAGAAAACTATAAACCGAAGGCAAATGAAGTAAAGTATGCCGGAGGATTGCGATTTGAAAGAAACCAAGATAAACACAAAGTGCATGAGAGTTCCAAATTATAGAAGGAAGATATTAAATTGAGTAAACTACTGAGGAGAACGAAATAAGAAATGTAAGTAAAATAAATATAGAAAACAAAAGTATATACGTAAAATAACAGTAATAATAATGATGTACCAAGATAAACACAAGAACGTAAAGAAAGAGAAATCGAGTACATTTCATAACAAAAATACAGAGTAGAAAATACACGGTAAGAAAATCAATGCAAACACAGGAGTCCCATAGCCGAGTTCAAAGTCAGCAAAACTTTGCCGTGTGCCATCTGTCACTTTTGGGATTGGTATAGCGGGTTAAACTGACAATTAAAACTGTAATAAACCTCAACGCATCAATCATCCAAAGATGACGACAGCAAATGATGCGAGTCTAGCGATAAAATGCTAATCAGCTAACTTAACGCGTGTTGCGTGTACCGTGATTAAATTACACGTGTCTGTCATTGCTTGCTATATACAACAGGAACTTTTCTAAATTAATTTCAGTAACCACTCAAAGCACAGTGTTAATTATGCGTAAAGCTACTTTGACTTTAAGAAACCCTGCATACTAGCAAAAATACATTCTTGTGTATCTAATGACTGTCAAAATAAAGACCATTTCTCTAATCAGAACCCTTTGACGCCTAACGACCCCTATAGGGGTCGTACCGCACCGCTAACCTCTAAACTTTACATTTTATTTATTTAGTCAACAAAAATAGGTACTGAATATTTCAAACATGTTATATACTGTCCGTCTTTTCCTTTTCAAAATGCAGTTTGTTTCATAATTCTAACGTATTAGGTTCATGTATTAGTCACATTTCATATATAGTGTATGCTAAAACAAAAAAAAACTTCCTGCGCCAAAAGGTTCTGTTGGTCTTCGCAGTGGAAATGTAGCGTGTTTACTTGAGGCAAGTGTTGTATTCCTAAATAAAGTTGGACGAATTTTATGCTTCAAAGGTTTGTATGCCTGCTCTCAGCAAACGGCGATTTCGTTCGTTTCTAGCATCGTCCAATGCCAGATACTTTACAATGAATATATTCATTACTTGAAGGTATGTGCGTTGATATAAGAATGTATTTTCCTTCCTACAGAGGTAAGATGTTGCAGCACTCCCTTTTTTACAAGTGAGACACCAGGTACGAATCTAAACTGCACTGCTGTTTATCCTCTTTATTTTTCGTACTTTTCTCAATATTTTCTCAAACAATACATAACGTTAGGAACACAGGTAAATGGACTTGACTTTACAGCTATGCCTGTCGTATGAAAGGAAGTATCGAAAGATACGTTATAAAACCTCCCTTCGAAAACCGGACCAACTAAATTAGCACTATTCTGGGTTACGATAACGTTCACTCTGATAAATGGACACGCATGAATTGGTGGAAAATGAAGCCCCTTCTACAAAGTGAAGATGTTATTATTTAGAAGTTAAAATATAATTTCACTGTCATGGAGGGCAGCAATTCCATGCCTTGGACTAAAAACATTCTTCTCTACGTAAAACAAGAAAAATTAATTCCCTAATTTTTAAAACGTCCTTCTCTTCCACCGTAATGTTTGGTCTTAGCCGTAGGGCTCGTAACATAAAATGTTACTGCGGGTGTCTGGAAGATCATTTTGCGTAGGCCGCGTCGATGTGGGAAAGATGTAACAAATTATTAACAATGTTATACATTGTCAACACTGAACAGCTGCCAATTACAGAGAAACACAGTGTAGGTTTAATAACGTATAAACAATTTACAATTAAGTTAATAGAACGCATACTAGATACAGAGTAACAGATGTAGACAAGTGCGCGCGCTTCAATAAAAACACTACGAACTTAGCTTGCAATGGCAGTGATATTCAATCGGTATCCGGTGTGAAAAATATATTTACGTACGATAACTGCTTCGTCGATTTCTCTATCCCTTGCCCCTTAGTTGAGCTGTCTCTTTCTCCGGAAAATGGCGGCAAATTCTTTTGGCGCCGGAATTATTTTTTTAATTTTAGCACACCTGTATATAAAATGATAATAATACAGGAACCAAATACGTCAGAATTATGAAACAAACTGCATTTTGAAGAGGAAAAAAGGAGCGTATATACCATGTTTAAAATATTCAGTACCTATATTTGTTGAATAAATATATGAAATGCAACTTTAGAGGTTAGCGCTACGGTACGAACCCTATATCGGCCGTTAGGCGTTAAAGGGTTAATTTCATTATATCGTGATGTTTCATTTCGTACTATGCAACCTATGCATATGAAACAGCGTCGTTAATAACAAAATGCTGTATGTGATTATAAAAGTACTTGGCTTTTATGAGGTCTATGCTTCGTTTGTGTCAGTGTCATTGAGAAACGTGTGTAACTAACAGTATAACAGGCTAACAGTATAATTAAACAAACATGCGGTTGATATCGAAATTAATTTCTAAGATCATTGGATAGAAAGGGTTATAAATTGATAGCCCAGGCACAATTTTTAATGAAATGTTAACAAAATAATTAACACCTACACCGACGATCAGAAAGTAACTGTATGTTATTTCCCATACAATTCCGTTTAACTCAAGAACCTACAGTGATACTGCTTACGTCACAATCATTTGTGACCGAACGACCACCATCTGCAGTCTCAAGCCTTCTAGGATGCGCTGCCTTGTCACTGACTGTGTGATTACCGGCGTTTCGTAGAAATATACTGCCCTCGTATTCAGGGTCAAGCTTGATGCTGAAAATTAACCTTTCAAAGTCTACTGGCTGTGTGATACACCAAGAGGTTTAACATTCAACAACTGCACTCTCTGCCCACGCTGTATTTACGTGTTTTTTTATTTATCTGAGAACAAACAGCGATTTGTGCCACTTACAGCATAAAATGATTGGTTTTTATAACCGGGATGAAAAGTGTTTACTGCGCGGTACGGCCTGGATCTTTAAATAAAGCAGCCTGCGCTCGTCTGTAAAGGGTTAAGGCGACCCGATTTTGCTGAGAACTTGATTTGGGTTTATTGCAATGTCACTGACTATTTTAATCGACTGTTAGTCCGTACTGTGGGGTTGCAATCTTTCATTGTCTCATGAGTGTTCACGTGTAAGAAATAGTATTTTGCAGTTTCCTCAAGTTCTGCTTGCAACTGTAAATTAAGAAGAGCCTTACAATGTTTTTTTGTGTCAAAACGGTTAGATGTTTTAAGTTAGGTCTTCGCTCTACTGGCACGTTACCCAACATTGAGAGGTGGAAGGTCACAGACGTCTCGGGACAGCCTGTCAGTTCCATCTTCCCGAGATAAGCAGTCCAGAACTGCTTGACCCTTAACATGTTACCGATAGACTGTCTCGCTAATTCGGTAACTAACTACCCATACACGCCGTGTAACTTCCCAGAAGAGCGCAGAATCATTTACACTACAGCAGAAACCTAAGATCACCCAAGTTGAAGCTATCAAATGTAGATACGGCTTGAGAACAGTTGTCCTGGAACAATGTGACCTGCACGGAACAACACACTAAATTTTTTTTATAATTTATGAAGTACTGGGCCTGCCCAGAGATCGATGTTAACCTTCAGGAGCCGGAATTATTTTTTTAATTTTAGCACACTCTGTATGTAAAATGTGAATAATGCAGCAACCAAATGCAGAATTATGAAACAAGCTGCATTTTGAAGAGGAAAAAAATGGAGAGTATACACCATGTTTAAAATTTTCGTTACCTATATTTGTTGAATAAATATATAAAATGAAACTTTAGAGGTTAGCAGTGCGGTACGAACCCTACATGGGTCGTTAGGCGTCAAAGGGTAAAACGGCGAAGAGGCCACTCCAAATAAAAGCACACACAGGACACCTATCGTGGGACATCACTTTGGCTGTTTAGGAACCTTGCATCGGTGATGGATTGGTAAGGGGAATGTGTAGATTGAGGAATGACTACGAAAATCGACACGTACAGAGAAACCCACCCCAGGGCCCCTTGGTCTTTACGTAAGTCGCATGGGGTTTCAGAATGAAGAATGGTTTTACTGGGGTCCTGACGCCACATTTGGTGGTGAGGTGTGTTACAATCCTATTCCGTAACGGCAATGTCTATCCTGATCAGGACATCGGCTACCCTGAATAGGATCATGGTAGACTTGCTCAGTCCGTTTGCGCAGTTTATTGGAATAATACTCCACCTGAAACTAAACACCGAAAGGTTTCTGTCAGGTACTTTGCAACCATCATCTGCAAAGAGGATAAAATTATTTGGCATTACATAATCTCAGGTAGGAATTGTACCCTTAAATAACGCAGACACAAAGAACAGAATGAACGAAATTCTGACGTCCCACAACTCTTAGGTTATTCGTAAATTTATCCGCGCGTGTAGTGAAACACTGTGTCACTGGGCTTCTCCAAAACAGTGATGAATAGTGACCCGACAAGAATGATAAGAATAGAGTTCTGGTAGTTTGCGTCCATATTTAATGGAAATTATCAACGTAGACATTGCACAATGTAAGTAATTTTATGACAATAATTAGCAATGAAATGCGGTAAATACGAAAACAATAATTGTGGTCCATTATAAGGTAAGGCACTTGAACTTTTCTCAGGTAATGACAGAAATTACAGACAGCCTCACTAAGGTACAGCGTGTTCCGGGACGGATGGCCTGATAACCTTCAGATTAAGAAGAACGGATTTCAAACACTCACCCTCGGGTCGGCGGACAACGAGTGCGTTGCTCCCTTAAATATGGTCAAAGAAAGCTTATTTAGTGGAGTACAAAAAAAATTTACTTCTTTGGGCTCTGAATGTCAAACGGCGGCCAGTATTAGTATCGTGATCTTCCGGCTGCAGACCTCTGCGATAGATCCATGACAATGTTCCTCCAAAAAACGGCTGGTACATATATGAAATACTACACAGCATAACATTCGCTAGGAGAAAAACTAGGGAATTTAGCTGTGAGATATTACAACTGACTGACAGCAATGCAGTTAAAGTGGCCCAACAAATACATTCAATGAGACAGAGTTGGTGTATTTTTTATACAGGTTGATTGGCAATTTTACTGTACAAAACACATCGTTAACTTTGTCTGTCAACCGGTGGGAACATTTCGCTGTTCTGCCTGCTGCAACGCTATTCGGCAACCCATTAAATCGCAAAACTGTATACATTTAAAGTATTTGTTTGCATAATCAACGCATTGCTCATTGAAAACAAACATAACAAAATCTGCAAATTATTTCATTAATTTCATAATTCAAATGCATAAATACAAGACTAAACATAAAGCCCTATTGTACAAAATTCCCCCCTTCTATTTGTTCAGTAGGCTGTTTTTCATGCGTAGATAGACACAGTATATAGTTTCAACGCGCCAGGTTCTGACATGATGTGTTCCTGTTTGATCATCTGATTGGAAACTCTACGGGAACTTTCCTGTAACCGTCAGATGGTTTCCATAGTAACAGTCAATGAAACAGAGCTAGGATAATGTCCGTAAACTGGTTGGAATGAACATATGTTTCAAATCGAAAGCTACTGGCAAGGACATATTTTCAACAAGTCAGGTAACGTACTGCACGTAAACATGCAGTGACAAACCGGGACGCACTCACGTTCGTTTCCTTTAATATTTCGGATGAAAAGCACGATATCTGTTTAAATAAGTAACAGCTGAAGCAGCGTGTTCAAATAATATTTACTTAAACGTGAATTATATAGGTGCAAATAAATCCAAGGGAGAGGAAGAAGTGTTGGTGTATTCGTATAGGCACTAAGATATGGAATTTAAAGCCCAGGAAGAGATATCTTTTCTGTGAAGGCCGTCTACAGAGCCCACATCGCCTGGGAATCAACGGGAGCAGGACCTTATTTCCCTGGCAGTAAAGCGGCCGAAGGTTCAGCTGTCCAATTCATTTCTCCCTACAGATATCTGAAACATTTGTCACTGTCACTCGCACAGTCAGTCAGTCACGCCGCCTCGGTCCGCAGGAAAGCGTGGAGATCCTCATGTCAAGTATCCGATATTGGCCACAAATTGAATGAGTCAACAAAACTTGGCAAAATTTCGTGCAAAAGACTTAGTGAAAGCTCTGGAATCTGGAACCACAAGAAGAAGCAGACGTGCAGAAATGCGGTTTTATTATTATTATTATTTATTAGCCATCAGATTGTAGGGCTATAACAATATATAATCTAATTTGCTATCCTATTATGTTGTCTTGGTAGGGTGACCATCCAGTGATGTCACCTCAGTCTTGAAGGTCGGAGGTCAAACGTCTTTTTAATCTGCTATTTCTCATCGGTTGTTTTAGTGTCTCCACTAGAGGGTTGGGGTGGCATTCTAGTTTGTTGAGGTGTTTGTTGATTCTTTCATTGATGACCTCTCTTACATAGGGGATGTGGAGGTCTGTATGGAGTGTCAGAAAAGCGGATGTAACAGGATATGTTTGTAAGAGGATGCTGAGCGAATAGAAAATTTAAATTGCGCATCTTTGTGTCTCTCTTACCGAATATCTTAGTATTATCAAATTCTCTACTGTCCAGCTATTGCACTCAATTAAATAAAATCATTAAATTGTTAAAAACCAATTAAACTTATAAAAGCCGCTCCAACATGTCCCGGTTCACGCAGGAAAGATCATCAGGGAGCCACAACCAGTGTTTAGCTAAAATTACAAGTCTTGTTCAACTGTGCGTGTCGGTACAGACATTGTGAGTGTTATGGCGGCATATTGTGACGGTAATAAAAGGTTCCTGTTGTGAGTGTGTATGGTTCACTGCGCAAAGAAGTACTGTGTTAGGAAATACCCTACAGATCACGTGGTATGCGGGGCAGCTCGAATCCGCTATTCT
>Ga0209755_10006465_pt1 | contig 12960 bp, 11 predicted proteins | sample TergutCo191P1_FD_187301 | JGI IMG/M metagenome (GOLD analysis project Ga0209755, IMG submission 187301) | Cornitermes sp. P1 segment gut microbial communities from Petit-Saut dam, French Guiana - Co191P1 (SPAdes) (version 2) | ecosystem: Host-associated > Arthropoda: Insects > Digestive system... | reverse complement strand
ATCTTCACTTTACGGCTTCAACGCCGAGCAGATGGCATGGTTGGCTGAACTGTTAGACCCTGAGTATCATGTTTTATGGAACACGCTACTATACGGCATTACCTCAATCGGTGACGGTTCGCTGATTGCGATTGCCGAAACACAGATAGGTAATATCGGCGGCGAACTCTATTGGCGTTGGTACGGGTTTTCAAGCCGTGTGCCGTGGTGTGCGATATTCGTTAGTTGGGTAGCCGACCAAGCCGGGTACTTGGATGCAGGGATTATACCGAGATTTGCTTCAACCTCTGCCGGAGTGCAGTGGTTTAGAGAACGTGGGCAATGGCAAAACCGTGGCTACACTCCCGCCCCCGGTGATTTAATCTTCTTCGACTGGAATGGCGATGGAACACCGCAACACGTAGGTATTGTCGAACGTGTTGAGGGCAACACTGTCCATACCATTGAGGGAAATTCAAGCGATTCTGTAAGACGGCGAAGTTATCAGCTTGATAGCATCCGTATACTCGGCTATGGTGTGCCTGTGTACTGATAGACAGATGGAAAAACGGAGCGTGATTGACACTTACGCTCCGTAAATATAGTTTATGCAATAGGCAAACAACAGGGTTTATGCACTAACCCACAACCTTGCCTAGTATGTAAACCGAATCAAACTCATTAAGTGTTATCGGCTCATATTGCGGATTTATGGATATTAATTCACCTCTTCCAAACTTTTTGATAAAAGCATGACTATTGACACTGAATATGCCGATTTCCCCATATTCGAGAGTTTGCTGTTCCTTTACATATACTGTTTGCCCATCAATAAAACGTGGCTCCATGCTGTCCCCGGTGACATTGACAGCGTAATCGGCATTTTTCGGTACGCTATCGTCAACCTCAATTTCCTCATAGGCATTGCTGTCAAGAAATTCGCCCGACCCTGCCGCAACGGATATATAGTACCGATTCATGTACCTACGTGGGCGCTCCATGACCATACTCTCGGTTTCCGAATACAGGGGATTGCTTGAAAGCACGGATATATACTCCTTAACCCTGTTCTTGCCGAGTGAGTTTAGCTTTGGCAGATTGCGGTACTTCGCATCTTTACCTCTGAATGTTCCTTGTATATCCTCCACACCGTACAACTCGCACATCAATAGGAATTGCTCGACAGGCGGCAGAGCAACGCCTTTCTCCCAATGGGAAACCATCGCACGTTCGTAATGCTTGGTGGATAATCCGTTTAAGTAGTTTGCTACATAAGATTGCGTGTAGCCACATTCTTTTCTGAGGGTTGCCAGTTTTTCGCCATAATTCATTATTCCCATCTCCTTGCCGTCATTATATAACACAAAAAAACATAATTCAAGAGAATTTGATAATTTATTTATCATAATTAGTATTGACAGCTAATATATTTAGCGTTATAATCAAAGTCCATCTTTTCCGAAGAAGTAGTATAAGGAGTGAAGTGCATTATGGAAAACCATGACAGCCACAGCGACAATTTTGAAGATGTACGAAACGACGGAAAATTGATGTGCCGTATTCACAGGAGTTCAAAAAAGGTTGAAATTGTAAAGGAAAAGCACCGAAAGACAATGATTACATTTTTACCTGACAGCACAGTTGTAGAAAATCAAAACAATAGTCCGGATACCTCATAATCAAGCAAAACAGTAAATCCACAATATGATAATCCACAGAACCGCTAGACGGGCAGGATTACATCGGGGAGTAATACCTTGATGTTCCATGCCTGTCTTTTTATTTTGGCAGATGCCGGATAGTGGGTATAAATAATGAAAATATCACTGATAAAAATAAACTGATTCCGCAGAGCCGCTAGACGGACAAGGATTATATCGGGAGTTTCCCCGATATTTCCATGTTCGTCTTTTTTTGTGTTCTACGGACTCTGACGGCTCTGCGGCATCGCAAGGAGCCGTACATGATTTCACGCAACCGCTGCCGAGCGCCACCTTACCTCAAATTGTGTTCTCACATACTGAAGTTAGAAACAAATTTTTCGGAGGTAAGGTAAATGAACGGCATTGATATTACAACGCTAAAGCGCAAACAGTTAATTGAGCATTTTGAAAAAGAGCGGCAAGAGTGGCTTGCTTTAGGAGTGAGCGAAGCAGATATTTTCCGCATCCACTTCGGAGAGTACGACGAAAACGGCAGAGGTGGAGATTACCGTATTTGGCTCGATGAACGCAGGCATACACGTTCAGACCATAAATACGCAAGTGGTGTGCCGTTATCGTTTGATGATTCAGCATTTATCAACGATTTATACGCAGACCGATGTGATGAAATTGATAATGTTGATTTTTCAATAGATATGGAACGTGCATTTGTGACATTGACTGAGTTACAGAAAAAGTACGTGATTCAGGTTTTTGTCAACGGTTTTTCCTACGCAGATTTGGCTAAAAAAGACAACATTTCTGAAACCGCCATACGCAAGCATATCAAACTCGCTCTACCGAAATTGAAAAAATATTTTGAGTGATGGTTCGGATTTGCCAATTTGTACGGCTACATGGTGAGAGGGAATAAAACCTCTCACCAAACACCGACACCACATCGGTCATACGCAACATCTCATGCACATTCCAAATGTGACCCGAAAAGGTAAGCGACCGAGGAAATCGCCGCAATGACCGCCGCAAGGCGAGAGCGAGAAGCGAGAACCTCAACAGGCTCTTGGTACAGCCTGCGCCATAACCCACAGGAGGAAATAATGATACTTCCGTTTTGAACGCTTCACCGCATTGAACGGCTCGCCATCAGCATGGGGGGAGTGCTTACCTCATCCGGTAACGGACAGGCAGGCATTATGACGCTTCAACCTGAAGCGGCAGGAGATGTTCCCAATGTCGGGGGTGCAGGGCAAATACGACAGCAAAACAAAAACCACACAAGGGGTTACTGTGGGCGTTGCGGTCCGCAGAAACTCTTTGGGAAATAGACAAATAGGCAGAAACTCCGACGTTCCGTAAAAGGATTAACTGCCCTGTTCGACAGGAACGCTACGTTTCTGTCTATTTTTCTGTTTCCCACAAATACAATAATCGGAGGATAACGAAATGAAAGTAAACCCTTTTGACATTATAACGCTCTGCTATCAATGCAGACGAAACTTTGAAGAAACTGGCGAAAGTAATGTGCGCCGCATCAACTACGACCAAACAGTAAAAGACAAATGCGACCTATGCCAACAAAAAACTGGCTACGATTATCGTATCACACCAAAAAAGCGTGATAAAACCCGCAGACGGAAGTCTTGAGCGGAGGTGTGGGCATGAATACTGTAGGAAATAAACATCAAGATATTAAATCGGAGCATGGAGTCGCCGCCGCTCTTGAAGCAAAACGTATAGCCGAAAAGTACAGCAAGGATTTTTTAAGTTGTGATGATTTAGTGGAAATCATGAAAGTCGGAAAAAACAATATCCGTGAACTGATGAATAGTGATAGTTTCCCCACTATAGAAATTGGAAATCGTAAAGTTGTAAGCATAATCAGTTTTGTGCTTTGGTCGTTAAGGCACGAAATTGATAAATCGCACATTTGATTTTTTCACAATGCCATATATAATTGTATATAGTCAATTATATGTGGCAACGGAGAAAGGAGTATAATATGCCACGCAAGATGAATACACCCGAAAAGAAATCGGGACGCAGAGGAAACAATGAAGGCTCAATTTACAGGAGAAAAGACGGAAAATGGTGCGGACAGGTTACTGTTGGTTACAATGAGAACGGCAAACAAATACGCAAGACCACATACGGCAGTTCACGTCAGGAAGTCGCAAAAAAACTCGCACAACTAACCAATGAAGTGTTTGAAAACGGATATTCTTCTTTTTCATCAAACGACACAATACGCTTCTACCCCTTAATGGAAGATTGGTTTTTCACATTCAAAGAGCCTGTCGTCGGTTCTGTAACATCAGAAAAATTACGCAGTTACATGAAAAACCACATAAAGCCGGAACTTGGAAATATTGATGCACCTCAAATAGATTTATTCAAAATGCAAAAGTTTTTCAACGGTTTGGCTAAAAAAGGGTTATGTCTGGAAACGGTAAAGCATATTAAGCAGATTCTAAATCAGTTTTACGTGCAATACCTCATTAAAAAGGGAATAGTTAAAGAGAACCCGATTGACAGCGTAATAATCCGTACAGTAGAGCGTGACGATACTGAAAAGGAAGAAATGGCACTATCACCTGAGCTTAGAACAGAAGTCATGTCAAAACTAAAGGACGAACATATATTAAATCCTATATTGACAACTCTAATGCTAACAGGTATGCGCCCCGGTGAACTTATTGCTTTAAGATGGCGAGATGTTGACTTTAAGAACTCTCAAATTTCCATCAGACTCGCCGCAGGACGAGAAATCGAATTTGATGACGATGGCAATGTAACAAAACGCCGCCAAGTCATCACAAACACCAAGACCGTTCTTAGTGTACGTTCATTCAAAGTAGCAAGCAGCGTCGTAATTTGCCTTAACGCATGGTTAGCATACCAAAAGGAACAGCAGGCAAAAAAAGGAATTGATTTTACTTCAGGCGACTGCCATGTATTCTGTACAAAAAAAGGAACAATGAGAACTTATTACGGTCTACGCAGTCTGCTTGTGCGATTCCTAGCAAAAAACAACCTTGATGAACATGGCATTAGCCTGTACACATTCCGCCACACATTTGCCACCATGCTCTTAGAAGAAAGAGAAAATCCGAAAATCGTTTCCGAACTCATGGGACACGCAAAAGTGCTGACTACATTATCAATTTACAGTCATGTGGTATCAAAGTCGGTATATGAAGATACAGCACTAACTCTTGACAGAGCATACATGAACGCACTCGCCGGAAACGAAAAAGCAGACGTGTCATCCGACGACACGCCCACCCTCTTACCAACCGTAGCCTGATAAATATTTACTGCTATTTTACTGCTACACGGATAATTTTAGGCGGTTTTAGAGGGGAAAACATGGCGCTTTCCCGAGTTTTTAAACAGATATTTTTCTTAACAAAAAAGCCCGCAACCGCTGTGATTGCAAGCTTTCGGAGTTGGAGCTTCCGACCGGACTTGAACCGGAGACCTCCCCCTTACCAAGGGGGTGCTCTACCGACTGAGCTACGGAAGCTTACCTTATTTCGGACAGAAATTCTGCCCACAATTTTGCCCACAACTGGGATGAAACTAGATGATATATGATGAACTCACTTGTAAAATGCAACCCCCTAAAACCTTGTATTTGCAACCTGTTTGAACCTATTTGAAATTAGATGAACTTGGATGAAACAGGCGCATTGGAATTACCAAGGGGGTGCTCTACCGACTGAGCTACGGAAGCATGTGCGGCATATGCCGCAGTATTTGTTTATGGCGACCCAGAACGGACTCGAACCGTCGGCCTCCAGCGTGACAGGCTGGCGTTCTAACCAACTGAACTACTGGGCCTTGTTGCTCCTTCTCACGTGATGCGACTTCGGTACTTTCGCATTGTGAGAAACCCTATGCAGTGTGAATGAAGAATACGCATTCTGTATGCTAACATATGCATCTGGAAAATGCAAGCACTTCCACGAAATTGTCTGTGCTGTCGTTTTCATCGGCAGCTTGCTATTATCATGATGTAATGCGAGAATTGAACCACGCCCTGTCAAGCAGACAGACGAAAACAATAGAGAGTGTATGATTGACACCCTCTATACTGAAGCACCCCGAAGCCAATACCTTCTAAGCTAACTCTTAATCTACCCTTCTGCCGGTTGCATCCGGCAGAAGGGTAGATTGATTTCGGTGCATCTCTACCTATGAGTCTTGTATGTCGCGCTTCTAATTATCTTTCTGTCCATTGTGCATACAGAATCAAATTTTCTTCTGCGATTATCACTTCGCCGACCTCATATCTCGCTCCGCTTCCATCAAAAATTGTATTCCACGATTCGATTACCAAGTTATCAAAGATCGGGAATATATCGACAGCTTCGTTCGACTTAATCGTGTATTGAGATCCCGCCGACACAGTCGAGGTCAAACCCAATCCAAAGTCCTGACCAATACCTCCAGCATTGTAGGTTATCGTTCGCATTCCGGAAGACTCCCACTTTGCATAGAGAATAGTATTGCCTGTCACTACATTCCTGTTGAAATCCCACGGAGAACCACTCAAATCACGATTTACATACCATCCTGCAAACACATTCCCGTCTTTTGTTGGTGGCCTCGGCTCTTCAATTGTTCGGTTATTTCTGACATTTCCGGTGAAGTCCGCGGGTGAACCTCCGCTTGTCACAAAGAGAACTTCGTGAAGCGATCCGCCTTTTATGCGTATCACATTGACATTGCTTAATGTCGCTGTAGTAGCATTAAATGGCGTCGCCCCGAAGTAATTCTCTGTCCCTACATTTGTCACTTTCTTTCCCGTGAATGTAAAGAACGCCGAGAAACCGCTGCTCTCACTGCTGACCCATTCGAATGTAGCGAGCGGTAAGCTTGTGTGCGGGCTTGTATTCATTCTCCAGTATTCCAGAGATTCGATTCCGTTAAACCTGACTTGTAAATTCCCGCAGCAACTTGTTCCGATTGCCAACCCGTAACCGCATGATTTCGTTGCACTATTGTATATGAAGAATGATTCCGGGTTGTTCACCGTTAAGGTGCAACGGCTGACAAATTTGAGCACGGGCTTCTTGTGACTGTTATTTCGCGCTATGATGTCTACCACCGCATTTTCTTCTACTTCCATGACGCCATTCTTTATCTCTATTAAGCTGCCGTCTTTAAAATCGCCGACTGTCTCTATGTGTACCCGGGTCGTATTGCCGATATAAACTGCGTTAAGCGCTGTCCCCGCCTGGAAACTGCCGCTGCCAATGTAGCTAAATGATGAGCCGTCTTCAAATGTCATGCTGCCATTGAGGGCCTTGAATTTTGCAAATCCGGAAAGACGATTGCCCTGATTAGCTACATTCACATTTGCCCCGGCGGCTACTACGAAGCTGCTTCCATTTCGCTTGAGCCAGAGCAGTTCCGCTGCGTTGGTAGTCAAATTCTCCAGGTTTACATTTCCTTCAAACGTGATATTGTTCGCTTTTATTACCGCACACGTTGATGTCGTATGTCCTCTTGCCAATACGACGTCTGAGTTGCGTATCACCACATTGCTGTCGCGCGCCATCGCGAGCATCGGACCATTGTATGTTACACCGTCAAATGTAACCGTTACGTTTCTGTACGCAGTTCCATCGAATATGAATACGAAGCCGGAGTTATTTCTACCTACGATGTTCATGTTTCTGAATGTGATGTCTCTGAGATTACCGCTGTTGTTTAGCCTTATTAAGTCAGTACTTGCATTTGATGAAAACTGCGTTATGGTAAAGCCGTTACCGTTTACCACGAGACTGCTCTTGTTCCGGTTCATTGTTATCGCGCCTTTGTCAAGCGTGATATCGTTTGTCAGGTTTATGCGGGTGACCGTCGCATTATCCATCGCCGCTCTAAACTCCGCAGCCGTGCTTACATCCGCTTCCGCTGTATTCGCTTGCGCCAACTGCGGCACAAACACAGCCAGCAACACTGTTGCTATTACCAATAGCAGAGCCAGTGCTGCCTTCTTTTTCCCCTTGTCCATTGCCATTGCTTTTTTTGCCATCATAACTTCCCTTGCCTTTCTTTAATAAAAATGTCTGTTTCCGTTGATGCTATATAGGTAGGACATCGGCTTGCCTCTATCCAAAACCACACTTGGTATTGTTTTCACTTTCACACAGATAGCCGTGGGTTGTTTATTATGTAAACCACTCCAAAACTGCTATAAAGGAGTGAACAACTCACACTCATCCGTGCCCGTAATAATAGACCCCGAAAAAACATATTATATAACAAGAACTCAAAATATTTTTATTAAAGTAAATTCTCATATGGTTTCATACCGGTGTTTTTTTGCGTATTTTGCCGCGCAAATTTAAAACCCGGTCTTTTTCGACCGGGTTTTGTGCGCTTGTTCAGGTTTGCTAGTCGGCGTACTCGCCGTTGACTTGCAACAGTTTCTCGTCGATTCTTGCTTTGATGTCTACGAAGAAATCTGCGATTTCGTTGCGGAAGATATAAATCGCAGTGACTGCGGCTGCAATAAATACGAATGCCGCGATTGCCGCAAAAATAAACTTGTTACTTTTCATCTCAACAACTCCTTTATTTTTCTCTTTTTTTAATATGCTAATTATTATACACAAATTGTTTGAAAAAACAAGTAAAAATAATTAAACAAGCCGCGTAGCATGAGGCTGAGGTTGCCGATTACCGATGTATGGGTACCCCACAAGGCTAACCCAGCGCTTGCATTTCATAACCTGAGTCTTGTATGAACTCGATTATTGACGGAAGTATTTCGGGAACCAGTCGCTGACCTGAAAAAGCATGCATTAGGATAATTTCGCCCGGGCGAAGATAGCTTTGTACATTTCGTAAAATTTCACCGGCATCGTCCTGTGCCCAGTCCAATGTGTCCAAAGACCATAGGTATATCGTAAGGTTTTCATTGCGGATTGTTTCAATTTCTTCATGTCCTATGGCGCCGTACGGAGGGCGCATGATTGTAGCACGTTTCCCTGTTATTGATTCCAGTAAGTCGTTGCTTTTTGTCAGCTCATTGACTATCTCTTCTTCAGTGAGGTCGCGAAACGAAATATGCGAATAGCCATGCAGGCCTATGGAAAAGCCAGCGGCATGGGCAAGCTCGACCACATCTCTATGACGCCGCATGTTCTCTCCGGTGAAGAAAAAAGTTGCCCGAACATCATGCTCTTTTAATATGTTTATGACCCTGACTGTGTTTACGGGATCCGGACCATCGTCAAAAGTGAGGTAAACCACATTTTTCGCAGGATCCATGTTCACAAGCACGAGTTCCCTGTACTGCCCGGCAAGCCGGATGTGTTCTTCTCTTGAGACAAGCATCCTGTCCCATTTTTCATCTGTAATGGAGTCTGCTGTTCCTTCGATACTGAAAACGTCTGAGAAGCCGTTGTTTGCCGTGCCGGCATCATTGCCGTAAGTGTTTCCGTTTCTATTTGCGCCATCTTCCATTTTTACACCTTCTTCCATTTTTGCTGCGCCGTCATCGGCGTTGTCGTCGTTACAAATCAGCATATCCGTCTGCTGCTCACCATCGTGTGACGTCTCTGTCGCAAAAGTCTCTCCCGACCGCTCCGTCAACGCCTCGTCTGCCCTTTCCGGCAATGCCGCAACATCATCAATAGGATCCGTCTTACAGGCAGTTATAGACAAAACTGTTGCAAGCAGCAACAGCACTGCGGGAAATCTTAAAATTATATTAAGCTGATTATTTTTCATAAAGAGTTTCACGAAAGGCATCCTTAATAATTTTGTACTTGCATTTTATACGAAAATACTTCAAAATGAAAGGTGTCCTGCTAAAAATCTTTGACTTTCGCGCTTTTCTCCAAAGCGGCATAGTCCTATATTGTATGGCGAAGGGAATGATTACTATTCATTCAATGAAAACAGCAATTATCCAAATGAATGTCGATATCGACAAAACGAAAAATTTGGAGTCGATGGCAAGGTTTGTTAAAAACGCAAAGAACTCTGGTGCAGACATCGCCGTCTTGCCGGAGATGTTTAACTGTCCGTACTCGACAATGTACTTTACCGCTTATGCCGAAGAGGTCGGTGAGAAAAGTTACTCTGCGCTCTCGAAAGCAGCTTGCGCAAACGGTATCTATGTGGTTGGTGGCAGCATCCCTGAGCGCGATGGGCAATTTATCTACAATACATCGTTTGTTTTCGACAGAAGCGGCAAGGAAATCGCAAGGCACAGAAAAGTCCATCTCTTTGACGTGGATATTAAAGGAAAGCAGACCTTTTTTGAAAGTGATATTTTCAGCCCCGGAGATGATGTGACGGTTTTTGAAACCGAATTTGGAAAAATGGGGCTTGTTATCTGCTTTGATATAAGGTTTCCCGAAATTTGCAGATTGATGGCGCTCAAGGGTGCAAAAGCCATCTTTGTACCCGCTGTTTTTAATATGACTACAGGGCCTATGCATTGGGAATTGTTGCTCCGTACGCGCGCTGTGGATAATCAAATCTTTACTGTGGGCGTTGGCCCCGCGCGCATGTATGATTCTGTCTATATGTCATATGCAAACTCCATGGCCGTTGATCCTTGGGGAAAGGTGCTTTGCAATGCGGGCATCTATGAGAATATCGGGTTTGCCAATTTTGATTTACGCGAGGTAGAAAGAGTCAGAAAACAACTGCCGCTGCTCAGCGCACTGCGTGACGATGTGTATTACCGCAATAGACTGTTTGAAATAGCAAATGAGGACAATGCAAGGCTGCAAGAGTTGGCTAACACCGATTCGCTGACCGGAACATACAACAGACGGCACTTCACCGAGGTGGCAGAGCAAGAGTTATTGCGCTGTTCTTTGGATAGTCATGACTTTTCACTTATTATGATTGATATTGATTACTTTAAGGAAGTAAATGACAGATACGGTCATTCTGTCGGAGATGATGTTTTGAGGATTATAACCGCACGTATCAGTCATGCGTTAAAACGCAACACTCTTTTTGCCCGATATGGCGGAGATGAATTTTTGATTATGCTCTCAGACAAAAACCATGAAGAGGCATTGAGTGTTGCCCGGCGAATCAACAAAGCAGTAAATCATACCGCGTTTAGTGTAAATGGGATCGAGCTAAATATGTCGGCATCCTTCGGGGTTTCCTCAATGGATAGCGCGCAGCAGACACTTGCTGAGTTAATAGATAGCGCTGACAGTGCGCTTTATAAGGCTAAAAACATGGGAAAGAACACTGTCGTCGGGTTCAGCAGAGCATAGCGCGAAGTATACGGAATAGTCGGCACACAGCATATCGGGAAGTAAGTGAATAACTACACTCAATCTTACGGCTTCTATTGAGGGTTATTTCGCGTTTTGCATGTACCGCACTGTATGCCGCAATGTTATTTCAAAAATGATGTGTTATATCTTAACAAGGTAAGTTGTGCGATTAGACCTGTTATTGCTCCTGTAATGATGCCGGAAAGTATTAGTATAGGCAGATATGCCGCTATTGCCGTTGTTCCGGTGAGCAGTATCGCCGCGAGTATTTGCCCTATGTTGTGAAATACTGCACCAACTGCGCCGCATACCCATATTTGCTTTTTTGTAACAAATCGTTTCATTATGATTTGTGCTGCAAAGCCTAACAATCCGCCTGCAAGGCTAAACGCAATCGCTATAGGTTGCCCTATGAGCACCGCTCCCAAAATAATGCGACACAGGAGGATGGCAAGCGCATTTTTTGTTGTGAGGGTTGTGGTCTGCGCGCCTGTTGGGGTGTTCTTTGCTGTGTCGGCAAATTCCGATGCATTTGTGCCGACGGCTTTTGTTGTGTTGGTGGTGTGAGGTGCGCTTTTGTCTGTGGTTTTTGGTTCTGTTACGTCTTTTCCGAAAAAAAGTGCAAACAGTGTTATTGCATTGGCAAGTCCGAGCTTTACGCCCGGTATTGGTATCGGCAGGGGGACTTGAGCCTCAATTATAAATATAATGAGCGCCGAGGCTGTCAGCACCGCCATGAGAGCCAGTTTTTTTGTCCTTGTTTGCATTTGATAACTATTCCTTGCCCTCTTTTGTCAGGACATTCGCTAATAGTGGTCTGTAACACCTAAAAGTTTACATACTTACGGCATCTCTTTATCCTGCGACTGCATCAATATCCGCTGTGCTTCCCGGGTAGTCGCTGTCTATTGTGATTACCAGACTATGTGGCAGGCACACAATCGGCATAGCTCCGCCGCTCACCCAGCCTTGACGGATACAAGTTCCATCAGGACAGTCAGCTTTTGACACACGGATGCGTCCGGGCTCTACCTCAACTGTGTTCGCGCCGCCTGTATCGCTTTCTATATTTATTATGTGCGGTTCTGTGATTCCGCTCAGGTTTACTGTCTCTATGAGCGTTCCGTTTGAAACAATATGTGCAGTATTGCCCTGTATCCGCCCAACAAGAAGTGCTGAGATTATGGATACTATCGCGGCTATGCCGAGTACTATAATCCAAAATTCATTTGACTTCATTTCTTTGTTTCAATCACTCTCCGCAATCTTGCTGACGATGTACGATAAAAAGGTTTTGCTTGTTATTTCGTATACGCTGCACTAGTATACCGCAAATGGCCCGATATTACAATTAAAGAGTGCCTGTTGTTTTCTAAGGGCTCTATTTTTTTACCTATGCTTAGCCCTTTATTGCTCCGCCGGTTATGCCGGCTATGATTTTGTTGCTCAGAAAAATGAACAGGACGAGTGTCGGAGCAAAAACAATAACGGCACTGGCGAACATAGCTCCCCAGTGACCGGAGTATTTCATGCCCTGTACCATGTTGAAAAGACCGACGGCAATGGGACGTATTGCCGCATCGTTGGCAAATATCATTGATATGAAAAACTCATTCCAAATCGTGATGAAGTTAAAAATCGTCACGGTGATTATTCCGGGCTGAGCAAGGGGGAACATAATGCGCCAAAAAGTTCTGACAGGACTGCACCCGTCTATAGCGCCTGCTTCCTCGAGTCCGGAAGGCAGATTTTTAAAGAAAGGCAGCAGATAGAAAATGGTAAACGGAATATTCATGCCAATGTAGAGAAATATAAGTGAAGAGCGGGTTCCCGTTGCACTTATGGCAGTAGCGATACTAAAAAGAGGCATTATGACCATGACGGCGGGAACTCCCATAGCGATAGAGGTCATATTTTGTATCAAGCCGTTGAAGCGGAATCTGAAGCGGCTAAGAGCATAAGATGCGGGAGCGGCTATAACAATAATAGCTGTCAAGGATATTGCACTATATATCACTGAGTTGAGGAAAAAGCCGCTTAGATTTTGCGACCCC
>Ga0209755_10006464_pt1 | contig 12960 bp, 20 predicted proteins | sample TergutCo191P1_FD_187301 | JGI IMG/M metagenome (GOLD analysis project Ga0209755, IMG submission 187301) | Cornitermes sp. P1 segment gut microbial communities from Petit-Saut dam, French Guiana - Co191P1 (SPAdes) (version 2) | ecosystem: Host-associated > Arthropoda: Insects > Digestive system... | reverse complement strand
AAGTCCGGCAAGTCTTTTGTCGGTCTTTGTGTGGCGAATGCTGTCCGCAGATATAATTCAACGGGTCCGAAGATATTATTTAATTCTTCTTCGTAAGGGTCTTTTGTGCCGTCAACACCGGGACGTGGAATCCAATCGTCTATTAAATCAATATTTGCGAAGCCGTGAGCATCAAATATAAAATATTTGCATGAGCCGGATTTATTCAGACCGTCAATCTGAATAAGGAATTTGATAAAGTGTCCTGCGCCTTTCAAAGAGCGATCTTCAAAAATTACTTCTCTGAAACTGTCGCGGAGGCAGAAATGATTTTGCAGTTTTCCTTTGCGTGTAAGTAACTGCGGATATGGGTGGCAGTTTTCAATGAGTGTTGTTTTTCCGCGCCCATTATCACCGACAAGAGCAATAAGACCATCGCTGTAATCTTTTAGATTGAAACAGATTTCGTCTTTTTGAACGCCCTTCTTTATACCAATAGCACCGCGCAGTTTCAAAGATACGAGTTCCCACTCTCCGGCAGCACGAGCCGAACCTTTTAATATCTCGGTTTCCAATGTTTTGATTTTTTCCAGTATAGAAGGTTTGACTTCCATGTCGGAATTCTGCGCCCAGACTTCATATTTTTGTGTCGGCGTGTTTACTGCGGTAATTTCTGCGGCGCGGACTGTTTCTGTTGGAATGTCGCATAACGTAACGCGAGAACCTTCAACAGCACCACGTTCATGCAGAAGTTGCAAATATTTATTAATATCAATAAGCGCTCTTGCCTCTTTGGTGCAAGTAATTTCTAGCCAAACACGGCGACCTTGGATAACTTTAGAAGTTGGTAGTAATTCGGGATAAATAGCAGCATCTCCCATGACTTCAAGTTTCAAATTCTGCGGATGTGGAAAATCAACTCTTGCTACTGTCGCGCTTCCTTCTGTGGCTTTGCCGGTATAATCGAGATAAGGCGAAGGCTGAACAATATTGAACCCTGCTTTATGAGTCTCGCCGAAATTCTTCGGATAAATAGAACCGGCATAATAGGCAGGAAGCGTTCCAACCTGTTGTGGCTTATGAATGTGTCCGAGCGCGTAATAATCCGCGCCGATGTCGTTAAGATCATCAATAGTTATGCTGATACCTGTTCCGCGCTCTATAGTCTGGTCGTTCTGCAGGGAACAACCGGCGACATCACCGTGATACAAAACGATGCAAGGCATACCGTCATATTCCTTGCGCTTCGCGGCGAGCATAAAACAGAGTTTGTGCATGGCTTCGCGGATTGTTTCTTCGCTTTCGTCCTTGCCTGTGGTTTGGTTTGCAAGCAGATATTTCTTGCGCGGTTCCGGTATGCCGAAAATAAGTGCTGTGCGGTTTTGCTTGTCAAAGAGCGCATTAGCAACCTTTTCTGAATGTATTTGACCAGCCGCAAGGAAATACGCTTGTCCCGGGTCAAGCACTGTGATACCATGTTCACAAGTGATTTTACGGAAGATCTCCAATGAACCGTCAGTGTCATGGGTTGGTGTTCCATATATCATGGCGACCGGCGCAATGTTTGCGATGTCACGAATCGCGTCCACAAACCGGTTAAATTCTGACGCTTCGGTGTTTAACATCGAAGCGTGCCAGATGTCCCCGGCGATACATACCATATCGACCGGGGTTTTCTTTATTTGTTCCGCGAAGAAATGCAGGGAGGCAAGTGCCTCCGCTGCGTTCTCCCTGCAGCAATGAAGGTCTGCGAGGTGTGCTAATTTCATACTTTAATTAAGTCCTCCAAAACTTTGATTAAGGGTTTAATCGCTTCAACTGGAACATTGATATGGCGCGAAGAAATATTGTACTTTGATTCAATATCGCTTATAACGATGTAAGGGAGATACTTATCCAAATCATACACACGAAGCAAATTTTCTAATTCGACCTTAACGCTCGCAAGTATTATTTCATGTCCAAAATTATTTTTAACCTTGTCGCCATCGCGTTCCAAATAGATATGTTTTGTACATTCATTTACATTAGGCATCGCTTCTTCAAATGCTTTTATTGCGGCTTTTCCATTATCGTACCTTCTCTGTAACTGCGTTATATTCATACTTTGATTCCTTTATTCTTGAGCCAATCGTTAAGCCTTTTAATCATGCTGTTGCGAGACTCGATTGTTGCATCTGGATTATTAAGTTCATCCTGCGCCATCTTATACGGGTTCTTCCCGTTGTTACTCGTAACGTCAAGCGCATCTTTGTATGAGACCATTAACTGATCTATGTTGATTCCTTTTTCTTCGATTGCTTTAAGTATTTTCTGCTTATCATCATCTTGTGAATTTGTAGGCTCTTCAGGAAAATCTGGCTCTCTGGAAGGAGGTGTTTCTTCTGCCATTTTGGTTGGGGTATGTTCTGGTGGCATACCATCGCCAGTTGTAATTGTAGTGTTATCTGCAATATTCTTACCACCAAATAATGAGGATACATCAACACCTAGAGCTTGAGCGGTTGCCATAGCCTGCCCTTGCGGAGTCTGCAATATGTAACTGGTATTTTGTACAATGCGTCCGAATACGACAGGTTTTGAAATCTGTTCTTCTGTAAGTGCTATAGGGAAACTGGTTAGTTCCCTAATAACTCTTAAACGAGCGCCGGTATTGGCTCTTTGCCGCGCCATTTTTTGGTATTCCATAATTGTTAATGCAAGGTTGTTTCCATAAGGTTTACCGTCATAATTTTTTCTTTTTTGCTTTGTTTCTGGTGTCAATTCAGTAATATCAAAATCTGACATAGCGCGGAGAGTAGGATCGAATTCATATTCACACACGCTACTTGTTCGCCATGTTCCGTCCGGCATTCTTACTTTTCCCTGTGCGATACCGATATAAACTGTTCGCTTTCCGCAAACAGGATCATCAAGTGTTTGTGTTTTTGTCTCTCCCATTACAAATAAAACCCCTGCGGCTTCGCCAATTCGGTCTACTGTTTCCTTCTTAGGCATATATTTTTTGCTGATAAAGAAGCAGTCGTCTTTTTTATTAATAATGATCTCTGTGATTTCAGTACGATAGAGTTCAACCTGCGGAAAACCATTATTTCTGTCAAAACAGATCATCGCGCCATTTTGCGCCGCTTTGTTGATTACCTGCAGGGCAGTTTCGTTATTGTTCATTCGTGAACCTCCTTGAGTCCATTGGCAGCTATTACGCGCTTAGCAGCTTTAACAGCAGCGTCTAAGTTTTTCTCGCATTCTTCAACAGTTTCAAACTCTGCTGTTGCATCGAATTGCACGAGTCCCTTTGCCGTCTGCGAAAGATTCATTCGCACTCTCTTGTTTGATTGCATTTCCATAAATTCTTCTCCTGATAATTTATTTTCTTAGGCATACACCTAATTACATTAAAATTATTTTCTTTTCATTCCTCTTGCTTCTCTTGCTTTGTGATGTCACCTGTTCTTTTCATTACTTTTTAATCTTTTGATATATCTTTAATATTTCTTCCGCAACTTCTTGCATAGACATTGTTTTTGTATTGGTTTTAATAACATGCAAAATTTCTTCCGGTATAGTTACCGCAGCCGCGCTTGGAACAGCTTCTAACGCTTCGCAATGGGAATAAAGAGCTTTCGTTAATACTTGTACAGATATAACTGATAAATCATAATCCCTTGTAAGATGGTCACCCGAATTTTTATAGATTGTAATATTCATACTTTCACCTTCTGGGAATATAATTCTGATTTTAGGTTATTGTAATATCTGTTAAAATCATTATAACTACTAAAATATCTGACTATGCACATAACGTTACCAATAATACGTTTTCTATCCGTAGGCTTTCGTGTTGTCCTTCTTATTGCTGCATACATAACGCTACGCAGAGTACCGTCTTCGTTTCTTGTTTCCATTGTTCCGTGATAATCTTTCATGCTGCTACTACTCCTTCCAACTTATTACTTCCCAATTAGGAAATTCCCATTCAAATAAACAGGCAGAATTAAAGCCTTTTCCGCGAGTGCTACAAGCCTTTCCATCGTTTAGTGGTTGAGCGTTATAATTAAAACAAGTAATTCCCAATTGCGGATTTGCAATATTTCTTATTGTAGAAGATTTATGTGCATTCTCTTTTGTTAGTACTATCTTTGTTGTCTCCTTTAAAATATCAACCTGTGCATTCTTTTTTTTGTTATCTATCATCTCTTGCCAGAATTTTATTTTCTTTTCGATGTCCCATTTACATCCGGCAGTCATCATCAATTCAAATTGCTGTTCGATTGTGCGTTTATTCTGATCCGCTAATTGATGTACAGCAACAATGTCATCGTCATATAATGTATATGTAACTGTTATTTCTTTGTATTTTCCTATCATGCTGCTACAGTCTCCTTCCTTTCATTCCAATCAAACGCTTCAAAAACTGCACCATACGCCGCTATCTCGCTGGCAAACCATACGCTGTATACTTCGTGCTTCGGCTGCAATTTGTAATCATCGGCTGGCTGTTTTTCTGCTAACCGATTCCGCAGGACAGCGGCTTTTACTGTGCCGTCCTCATAAATCTCAATTCCCACGTTCCAAAACTTAATCTTCATATCGCACCTCCGAAGATAAAAAACGCCAAGATTTCAGCCGGTGCGATTCGGCTTCCATCTTGGCTAATTGCCAAAAGCAATTAGGAAATCGCACTCTACCTAATCGCTCTTTACTGGTGGCAGTTCCAGACCAACGGACTGGTTAACTGCCTCATGCTTTAATTATCACAGTATTGTGATAATAAGTCAATAGAAATATCACAGATTTGTGAAAATATATTGATTTTTTTCAGGCTGTATTTTTTCACACTTTTGTTAAATTTGTTGACTTTTAGGGGAAATAAGATGATAATGTATAATTATGGAAAGTAATAAGCCTCTAACTACCATCGTAAAAATGGCTAAAGAGCTAAAAAGGCTCCCTAATACTGTAAAAAAGCAGCTTATAGCAAAGGGTATTAAACCTGTTGAATATTTTGGACCCACAGGAATGTATGTCGCTACTGTAATTGAGGAAATCCGAGATATTCCTTCTGTTGGTCGTCCGAAAAGAAAGCATGATGAACAAACGCCGCCTAAACCTAAGAAAAGAAGCAAACCGCAACCAACCAAGAAAGCTAAGAGTATAAAAACTAAAAAATAACGCATTGACACGACTCCTTTTCTCTCCAATACTTAGATATGCAAGAAAACGAATTCACAAATATAGAAATCCGTCTTCCTGCGGACTTACTAGAAGTCCTTAAACAAACAGCGGACATGGAAGGAAAATCCATTAATTCCATGATAGTAACCCTCCTTGATCAGGCAATTTATATCACTCCTGCCGATCTTGAAATGATCAAAGACAAAGCCTTACGGCAAGCCGCACTTGACCAACTAAAAGATGACGAAGAAATCATGGTCGATAAATACAAAGGCATAATCAAACAAATCAACAATGCCGCTGATAATCTTCAAAAGCTGAAATAATTTCGTCGTTCGGTACGTCAACTCCTTTTTCGATTTGATCCTTAGCCCATAAAAGCACGGCTCCGACATGAGCGCGGTGACGCGCTACTTTCTGGTACTCAAGAGTTTTCTTCGCTAAACTTTTTTTATTTACTGCTGTTAGTTCTGTAATCCCTAAAACTTTCATTGCTTTAGCTTCGGGATCAAAAGTGCATGAAAACCCTTTGTACTCCATTGTTACTTTCATATTTGCCACTCTCTTAGAATTCAATATTATTGGCCGAAGGCTTATAGTTGATCTGTCTGTCTTTCTTTTGTGAATGAAATTTAACATGTTTACCGCGCTATGTTACTTTTCTAAAAGCGTTACATTTTTTTTTGTCATTTAACATACTCCTTCCTTACCCATAACCAGACCTGTTCTAATTCTTTTTGATTCATTTCTGCCACTGGTTTATTGCAGATAAGTTTCATTCTTCTATACAACATTTTGCTGTGCGCCTGTTTACTGCCATGAGGCGTGTTTCCTAAAAAATCAGAAATAACATTATTGATATTCTTCCGCAGTATTTTCTCCGCTTGGCTCGGTGAGCATGGTGGGTGATCAACAGGCGGCGGCGCTTCCGTCTCGCCGTTATGCGCTGTGGAACTAACAGGAATAATCCAAGGTCTTTCTTCGCCATCACCTTCGCGCTGTTCTTCCTTCTGTAATAATTCCTGTTGACCTTCGGGATTAGAAAGCGGCACTAATTGTTCTTGTTCAATCATCTTCACCGCTTTACGAAAACCCCAATCCGCAGGAGCATAGACAATGGCTTTTGTTTTCATGCCTGTTATTCGGTTCGCTCTTGCAAAGCATTGTTCCAACCACGGCACAGAACGGATATGAGAAAGGCAGCAGATAACCGAGACAGAAGGAACATTTAATCCTTCGTATGCCATAGCGACAGTTACCAAAATGCCGTAAGCATGGCGTTTGAAGTCTTGAATATTATTCCGCGCTTGTGGTGTGTCCTCACTGGTAGCGATTCGCACCTTGTGTCTGCGCCGTGCCAAATAATCGTAATATGTTTTTGCGATTTCAATATTCGGCGCGACAACAAGCATTTTCGCTTCACGATAGTTGTATACCATCTCCGTAAATTCGCGTAACGCCATATTTAATAAATGATCTGCAAATTCTGTCCGCAATGCTGTGAATAAGGCTTTCGCAGATTCTTCGCCGGACAGCGCGGAAGTGTTTCTGTGTCCGTCCAATTCTTCCCACTCTGCCTCGCCGTCTACTAATTGGAATTGCACCGGCATTATCGCGCCGTCCGCAATAGCCTTACTTCGGGGATACATAATAAAGCGAATTGATTCAGTATTTTTGAAAACAGATAAATTGGAATTAGAATATTCATATCGAAGGAAAGCGATTTTATTTCCGTCACCTCGTGATAACGTACCGGAGGCAAAGACAACCAACGCAGCGGAAGCCACTAACGGTTCTATCGCCTTATGCCACTCTGAACCGTCTGCGATGTGATGAAACTCATCAAGGATAAGAATATATTTGTGTTGTTTGAATTCCAGTGCATGACAGGCAGGGTCTATTCCCACGGCTTGATACGTTGTCACATATCCGGCTAATCCGCGAGTTAAATCCAAGCCGTTATCTGCGGCGCGTATTCTCTTATTTGTCTGCCAGTAAGGATTACAGAATTCATCTTCGCCTTGATACTTGAGACTGTTTCTGGGAACAACCCAACAGATTTTTTCCGCGATTATAGGAATAAGATTTTCCGCTAAGATTACCGGCACAAATGATTTGCCGCCTCCTGGAGTTACGGAAAGAACGATCTCGCGGATCGGTTTACCTTCCAGTATCTCCCGGCAGACATCGAGTATTTCGCGCTGGTGTTTTCGCAGGGTTATGTTCATTCGTCATTCTCTTTGATGTCGAATTCGTCTTCCTCGAATAACTCATCGCCATCATCCAAGCTGCTACTTTCGCCTGTCTCAAATGGAAGATCTTTCTGTGCGCGTTCACCTTGAATATACTTTTTTATGTCTTCGCGGAGTGTTTCAATTTTTTCTACTAAATAATTATTCTGGTCAACGCGTTTTTGATAATCTCCATCATTTGATTTAACTTCATCGAGTTTAAGGTCTAATTTTTCGATTTTTAAAGCATGACTTACATAGGGGTTATCCTTTGTTTTGATGATAAATTCAAGTTGAAAATTAGGACCCGAATCAGGATAGCCGAATGTTACTTTCTTGAATTTTGCGGCGATGTTTTCAAATCTACAAAATTTAATTGCAGCATTTACGACATTTGAAACTGCTGTAAGTAGAGTTCCTGTCGGGCTGTCGTTTGTTTGCAGTTTTTGTTTTTCAGTATTAGTTTCATAAGTAACGTTATAATCGTATTCGCCTCCTATCTGAAATTGTAAAATTGTCATTTCCCTATATCCTCCGTTTTATTACAAATCATCGCCGCGAAATTGATTGCATCTCCGACTTCCCGAGCAACATCTTCCAAATCATTAAAATCAGCAACACTGTTTAATGCCGATTCAAGTTCATTGACTTCTTCTTTTAAGCGTTATAATAAATAGTCAAAAGTTAGGTTTCTCGGATCCTCTTTAATTCTATTTTTCGCAAGGCTTATTTTATATTTCGCATAACGAAAACCACATTCTAAGATTTCATCAATTCGCTCGCTTACGGTTTGACCAGTAAATGATTTTTCTTCGCTCATATAATCCCTGCCTCCCTTAATTGTTCCTCAAGGCTTTCAACAGAATTGACCACAATGCCTATGCCGCCGTTTCTATTGATACAATCGAGGAAGTTTTTCTGTGGTTCAGATAACACGCCCCCGACAGGTCGCTTGCACTCTATCCAAATTGATATTCCGTCCTTACCGATAGCGTATATGTCAGACATTCCTTTTGCTCCATAACGTACATAGTGACCTTTTGGTGTTTTGTATGCGCCGCTATTTAATCTCCAATATGGAATCCGATGTATTTCAAGAAAATTCTTTACGACGTTCATTACTGGATTTTCCCTAACATTTTTCAGTGATGTTCCTTTTTTTTGTTTCCTCTTTTCAGAACTGTATGCCATGTATGACCTCCCTGCTTTTTCTCTCCACGAGGGAGAGGGATTTTAGGTTTCCGTGTCGTTACACGACACAGAAAGCGGGGGCGCAGCCACCCACAGAACTCGCGCTGGCGTAGTAGACATAACCATAGAGGGAGACATAAACGAAGAAAGTAGAAGAACCGGCGGAGCGAGGCTTGAGCCAGTACCATGAAGTCACGCCGTTATATTTTTTTATTCCATCACCGCGCTTTTCTTTCGGTAAGAAAATATTTATATCATTGTGTCCAATCAATGCTTCTGTTAGTGCATTACTGAACGCATTCTTTACTTCTTGACTTTCCAAGTATTCCGATAACAGATCACGACCCGTGCCATCGTTAGTATCTCTTGCGGAGTGAAACAAAATATCGCGGCTGTAAAAATTGCCGTCTGCATCACTTTCAAATACTCCGCGCACTGTTTGTTTGTTAAAATGCAAACCGCTGATGTTCGCTTCCGGTAGTTCGATTTCAAGTTCAATTTCTGCCGGTATAGAACCGCAGTAACATTTGTTTTCTGCCTTTTCCAGTTTTGTTATACGCTCATCTAATTGATTTAATATAACTTCCAGCTCTGGATCAAAGCGATCACATGATATACGCATTATTTATCCTCCTTCCAAGTAGATAATGGTGTGAGAGCACTTTCTTTATAAACAAATAGCCATTGCTGACCATCCCAGAAGTATTGATAATTGAAATCATTGCAATCGCGGCGCTTCCAATTATGGGTTATTTCAGGCGCGTTATCTTCTGCTGATTCACCTCTTTTTGTGTACGGATCGCACTTCTCAATTGTTTCATAAATTGCAGATGTATCACCTAACAATATTAATTCTTCGATTTTATCCTGCGTTTTGTAAACATCAAGCAGGAGCGGTGCAATGTGATCTGGATAACCGTCATGGTGGCAATAAATCGCATACACCATTCCCTTCATCTTTGCAGAAATAATTGTTCGTGTTGACATTAAACAACCTCCTTATCAAAATTTATGGTTTTAATATTTGAGTTACTCATATCAGCCCTTCTTTATACCCATACTGTCAAGCATCTTATGCGCATCAATTAAAACTTCGCGTAACGTTTTATACCGCTCTGTTTGGAAATAGCTTTTTCCATTTATTTGGGAGTAAGCTTTTTTATTGCGATATGTGATTTGATACTGACGGCTTTTTTTGTTATTTAAGTTGTAATTATCACTGCGCCAGATTTCCTGCTCGTAAGTTACAGTATGATCACATTCTTTTTTACAATCGCTACAGGGCATTTCTTTTTTTTCAGTGCGCTGAAAGTCAAGCGGTAATGTGAATTCCAATTCCTCTACTGACATCGCACAGTATTTGCAAAATCCCATAGCATCCCAATCAGCGCATTCAGAACAAAGATTACCACTACAATGATCACAACAGCCACCAGTCCCAGGCATACCTTTTATTTCCCAACTGTCGTTCATTTCCCGACCACATCGGTCACAAGTTATCCCCATTATCCTGCCTCCTTAACTCGATTAACTGAACATCATTATTTCCAATCAGAGCCAAGCCGCTATTCCACAAGCGCGTGGCTTCATCTTTTGGAATGCCATATTCCTCAACAACATCGTCCGGGTCGGACATCCATTTGCGGATTTTTGCGACCTCGATATTGAATTTCATAAGTAATTTTTTATTGATTTTTAAGTGCGCGTTTTTGTTTCCAGTGTAGTAACGCATCGTGAACGCTAATTCGCCGTCTACTGTGTGGAACTTTTGTTCTGTCCGATTATCTGTATAGTCTGGCGTATCATAAGGATCAATCGGAAAGCCAAGATTAGAACAGATAATTATAAAATCATCTACAATGGTGTATCGGGCTTGATGTGAATATCTGTCATAAGCCATAGTTTCAACTACAATGCGATAATCCAAACCCAACTTCCAACGCGCCGGAAGATTTTTATATTTATAATCGTTTTGTGTATGCCGCCATGTGCTTTTCGTCCAATGTCGGTTAGATTTGTATTCCTCGATGAAATCCTTATCTGTCAGCGCATCAAATACTTCTCCTATTTGGTCAAGAATTCCGATGTTACAATTATTTACTATCCAAATAATAATGGAGTAAATATTATCTGCGTTAAAATCAAGCGTTTTAAATTCTTGAATGTTTCCAAAGATATTATCTTTTGTTTTCCTGATCATTCTGCTTTTTACAGGATCCAATTTTTCAAAAGCGGCTCGCCAGTATTTTGATTTTAAGCTACTGATAGATTTGCGGATAATTTCCAACATGGATTTTTTATCCTGTCCCATGAGCTTAATAATTTCAGGGTTAAGTTTTCCAATAGCCTTGAATGCCGCACCGAGATTTTCTTTTTCCGCTTCATAATCAATGACAAGCTGATCTATCGGTGTGTGTTTCAAAGCAATGGCTTGCTGTTCTTTTTCTCGCCATTCGTTAAAATCTTCATTATCACCTTCGAAGGTAGCAATATAATCTTTAACCCATCGTTCAAAAGCATTTTCAACACTGTTTTGGTATTGTGTTGAGGAATAAACCTTTTTTCCTTTTGAATTAACACCGCATTCTTTTTCTTGTTTCCACTCTGCATTTATACGAACCAAATGTACCTTACCACGCGCTTCGCGGTCTGCTTTTGAAAAATCGAATTCACCAACAATAGTGTATTCGTATCTATTTTTTAGTTCCTTTTGTATCAGCTTGCTTTCAGTCCAACGCTTCGGCATAACCAAGTAAAGAACGCAGAAATTACTTTCGTATAGTATTTTGCAAGCCCACCGTTCATAATCGGAGAATGGTGGGTTGCTGTAAATCAAGGCATAATACTGGTCATTGAGCGTAACGTCCCAGAAGTTTCTTCCAATGATAAAAACACCACGGCAAATTAAATCATCAGCTTGCGCTCGTGCAATTTCTATTCCGTATTTTTTACAAAGACTTGAACCTTGGGATTCATTCAGGCAATCCAGAACGCGACCATCTCCTGCGCCGATGTCAAGAAATGATTCTAATTCAATGAATTCACCTTTTATGTCTCTCTGTTTTTCGTAATCGTAATAAGATGTTTTAATTTCGATTTTATCTTCTCTTGTTGTAACGTAATCTCGCTGGTGTGTGCGGAAATAAGAGAAGATGTCTTTCTTCATTGCCGCCATGATTTCATCGGTGGTCGGATACCACTCAAAGTCCTCATTGGCATTTTTTAAGATCGCAATTTTCTTTGATGTGCTTACAGGTCTTTCTTCCGCACATGGAACTTCATCAACAATCATTATATTCATAATTGTCCTTGTTATTATTTTTAGATACGTGCTTATACTTTTTAACAGTTTCTATTGGATATAGTGCTATACAAAGTTCTGAATTAGGAATTAAAGTACCGAGTTCAGATGCTTTGACATATTTCTCAATTCCTGCGAAATTCTTTTTTCGATAAATCTTTTTCATAGTATTATATGCCGGTCTTTCCCGGCTGTCCGCATTCATAATTTCCGGTACGAATGCATCCCCGGCGCCTTGAGGCATACAGAAAAAATGGAGATTTTGTGGGGATCCACTTTTTCTGTATGGGTAACGAAAGGAATCGAACCAATACACCCCTCATTTAATAAACGCATAGGTGTTCTACCGTTAAACTACGTACCCATTTAAATTTCCCAGCAGGTCGCCGAAACAGACTCTGCCAAGATTTGCATCATCTTTTTAAAGTGCATCTTGATGCCGTTCGCACATAGGACAAAGTAAATTTGTACCTATTAGGTCCCAAAATAAAAAAAAAGGAATCGCCTCTAACTTTACGGATACAGTAGTGCTGGCTTCTGCATCCATATAGAAGCAATTCCTTTTATAACCCTGCCAGCACAAGGTTCAAATTTCATATAGATAGACCCATTAAATAGACCCAAAAAGCCTAGATTCAGAGCTAACTCTATACTAGATAAGGAGTTACGTTAAATTGTCACTGATTTTATCTACATGACGTTTTGCCAGCCCGGATAAGGGCTTGCGTAGCAAGACCAGGGCTGGCAAAATGTGGTGTAGTGAGGCGTGGGAATGGCTTTAGCCATGACCTAGCCGAACGGAACCCAAAATGCCCGAACAGGGCATTTTGCAGTTACCGTTTGTTATACGTCGTTTGTCCGTACATTATATTATGCAATATAATTTTCCCAAAATACTATTTTAAATTTATCCATATCAATATTACTTGGAAGTAATATTGATACATCTAAAGTAGTCTTAAAATAATTATAATCTATTACATTTATATATTTTCCATTTTCTTCTCTACAATTTTTTTCATTTGAATACCCACCAAATATAATAAAAAAATCAATTTCTGTTTCAATTTCAATGGGAACATT
>Ga0209755_10006463_pt1 | contig 12962 bp, 8 predicted proteins | sample TergutCo191P1_FD_187301 | JGI IMG/M metagenome (GOLD analysis project Ga0209755, IMG submission 187301) | Cornitermes sp. P1 segment gut microbial communities from Petit-Saut dam, French Guiana - Co191P1 (SPAdes) (version 2) | ecosystem: Host-associated > Arthropoda: Insects > Digestive system >... | reverse complement strand
CTTTTTTCAAAACTAAGATATAGAGACACTTCTCATAGCCGTATTAGCTTTGCTTTGGATGCATTGCTCTTTATTCCTGATGTATTGGAAAGTATTCTCTTCATGGGTGCTCTCTGAGCCTGTCTCACAGATGGAACTGTGAAGTGCTGGATTACTGGCAGGTCATTCTTAGTAGGTCTTCGACAAAGAAACTCTGAAAGCAAAATCACACTTGTAAATACGCCATTCTGCTAAATAAAACTGAAAGTAGATTATGATTCAGATACACAAACATGTAATTGTTTCTTTATAGACAGATAACAAAATAAATGAACTTGACACATTCATTTGTGACCACATTTCGAATTCCAGTTTGGGTTTCTCAAACACCCTAACTATATTCAGTTAAATGTAATAATACACACAAAAATTGTCCATTTGCTTAATGCATTGTTCACATTATACTCTTCCTTTTATTTATTTATTATGTACATACAAAGATGTAGCTATACTGTCCAAAGTCTCAGAAAATTTGTCGGGCATATTCAGTTGTATCATGAAAGTTCTTTTGCTAACTTTTGCAATGTGAGTGTCATGAAAAAATTTTCACCAAGAGTTCAGAATAAAAGTCCTGCAGCTACAGTGTGCAACTGTGAATGTGTGTGTGTTCTGTAGTTGTTGTTGTCATCGTCATCATCATAATACATGTATTTGATGCACTGCAACATATACTGTCTTGCAGGTTTTTGCAGTACAAGAAGTAATAAGGGATAGAGCATAATGTAATGAGACAGACTTGATGTGATGCTTTATTTGCTCAGAATTTGGATGGAACCATCAAATTACATTTTTATTTCATGCAGTGTAACCCCAATTTCATGTATAATTTAAGAATTTCCTCACACCCATGCTCAACATTGTTTCCCCTTCCAGTTTTGCATAAATTTATTCTGACTCCATGGGCCAAGTACTGTTTGAGTAAGTCACTTGTCTAGTCAAGACATTACCTGATCTTTACAGGCCTCAAGTGGTCATTATGATGTCCGCATGAGTCAGCTACTGGACTGTGCCTATAGATTTAACCTTCAAATGATGGGGGTTGGTATTTTAAATTTTAGTGCATGGTTTATGAAAAATGTATTATTTAAACAAAAAAAACATAAAATTATGATGTAAATGGCATATTTCGGAAAATAAAACAGAGATTACACAGCATGTATTAAAAAGACAGTAAATTTCCTTGTTGCCTATATACATATATATAATTAATTTCTAAGGGTGGTTTTTATATAAGTTTACATAGGTGAACATTAGTTATTTAGAGACTAAAAAATGTTACTACTGCATAATTATCTGCATCTATGGTTAAATATCAAAATATAAAATATATTTTAAATATGTAGTCCTTATCACTTTAAACTTACTTGATGCAGCTGAGACAGTAACTCTGTGACACCCATTTAAGGTTGCTAATGCCCAAGAGTTTTTCTGAGAGGTTCTCTCAATGGTAATAACAAATGGATCCAAGCATTCCTTTCTTTCTTGCCATATCTGCTGCCTGATTCTAGTTTGAAGAGTCTTATCTGCATGGCACAACTTCAGCCACTTTTTGCTGACCATGGCTGCAGACAGCAGAGACCTGGAATCTAACATCCTGCAAACAACATTTTGAACACTACTTAATTGTGACAGACAATTAGCAAATGAAGCCTGTTGAATAATCCGGTAATGACTGTACAATAGACCTACACACACTCTAGTCACCACAGGACACTTCATGTGCATTATGTTACATTTTTTCAAACAAGTTATGTAATGTCAAAAGTGGGATTAAATAAAGCAAATTCGCTTCAGAAAGATACCTTCTTTTAAATTATCAAGGTTATCCTATTTTTAATGAAACCATACACATTATTTACACTAAAATTATGGTCACTCTAAAGGCAAGGTGAATGATGGACAAATACATGATTTGTGCACATGTGTATCAAAACAGATGGTTCATTTCAGACACTTTCCTTCACAGTATATGGAATTTCTTTCTCATACAGTTTTGTGTGTTGGTATGAGTCTGGCAAAAACTGTCCTTGCAGAAGAGATATTAAAACCAATAAAAAAATTTAAGAAATCCTCATTTATGTAAAAATGTAGGAGAAATTCAGTGACACATACTTTCCGTGCAGTGAAAGATACCATAACGAAATCACATCAGGGACTAGAACCAAACACTGTTAGCAGCTGTAGTGAACAATTCCCATGCCAACCCATGACAAAGTTAATGTGGTGCCAAAGTCAATAGCTCAAGTGTACAGTCTTACACAGGTCTGACAATGGTATGGCACATACAGCACCTCTCATTTTGGACTTTGTCTTTTGTCAAACATTAAAAATAAACTGAATACAATGTGTCAGAGACAGCCAAAGGGTGAAGAAACACCTGCTCAACTGGTGCCAACAGAGAGAGCTATTCCATAAGTGAAAATGTATCTGTTAGACTAACAGCATATTTGGGCCTAAAATAGATATTATCAACAAGAGATAATAGTGTACAAGTAATATTTAAATCCTTCACTGCTACAAATTTAATTTTCTTTACTTTGTCAATTGTTTCAAACAACTTCACATTCATCTGCCATTTTGTCAGTTTACACCCCATCAGTTGAAGAACAATTCAGTCTTTTGAAAAGTTCTGTTTCCTGACGGAGCTTCTTTCACAATTCATGGACCAGTGTATTCGAGGAACACACATTACTGGTCCGTTGAAAATCCTCAGGGGAGAGTGAATGTCTGGTGCAACATTACTGGCACTCTTATCACAGGATCACACTTTACTTGACAGTCATTATCAGGGTCAGATGTGCAGTCCTCTTATTTCAGACTGTGTTTTACGATCTGGAGATTTACTGTTTTAAACTTCAAGTGTTAGAGAGGATCCAAAGTATGGTCATCTCAAGTGTTATTTGGATAAAAAATTGATTTCTACTTGCACATCACTCCAAATTTTAAATTGTTCAAATGTACTACATGAACAGTATGAGGACTTATTGTTGATCAGTGTCTACTGTTTTCACCACTCATACATCCATTTAATGAAAAATGTGCTTTTATTAGATAAATTCTGGATCAAGAATACCTTTAACAGATTTCTGAAATCATCTGCAGTAACATACTGTTTCTTCACTGTCTGTACTATTGTCATTCTGAAGGGCTGCAACGTTAATAAATTGTTTGCAGCATGGGATGTACTTCTTGACATTCCACAACGATGGCCAAAGAGACAGCTTCTCAGGTTTACTTCTAATTAAGCACAGACACCAAATTTCTTCTTCAGCTAGTACAAATCATGTTTGAGTTTCCTTTGTGTCTAACACTAGCAACATTGCACAGAATTTAACCTCTGTTATGTAAACTATTCCTTTGATGGGCACTACAGTTCCACCATATTTTCCATAAAGATTGCTTTTGAAGTATTCTCTGTAACTGAAGCTTTAATACTATTTTTCATATTGTTCTTAAATCTTAACATATGCACAGGCCCATCCACTCTTCTAATCAGAGTTTGTGCACTGATCTGAGACTGCAACAGAAGCAATTAGCCCTCTTATCTTAGATTTCAAAGCTATTAGTCTCGTGACTTTTTACTTGTTTCATTAGTTCACACACAACTCAGTATGACGCAAGGTGTACAGACATAAAAGAAAGCATTTTGTGATGCTTCTTGATGACAGTGAGTAATCAATGTTTATCAAAATGTAAGTGCAGGAACAACATTCCTCATGAACATAAACTGACTCTGTCATCATTACAACACAGTTCTTTTCAGTATGAACTTCTACGTTGGTTTTGATTTACTATCAATCACAAATTATAATTTTAACATTCAGTGGAGGCTCAAATTTTACAACAAATTTTGTATCTACTCAACAGAATGGAAGCCTACTCAAAATTTGTTTTACAAAAATCGTTATCCTAAGAAAACTTTTCAGTGTGTAAGATATATGAATATTTTTGACAGGTACCTATGTTGAGATTAAGGACTCTGGTCTCCCGCAATGTGAAAATGGTGTCACTGGACGAATGTTTCTGACGTTCGATGTCAAGAATCATTCATCCAGCACTGCAGTGTCACATCACAGAAAACAGAAATTCTCAATTATACTGCTGGGAAAACCTCAAAAACTGAAATTAATGCTTTCTCAATGACTTCAGAAACAGGGAATAAGTAGTAAATTCTACTTTATCTACATTACTTTAAGGTAGGCTTGGATGTGCTTCTCCCTCATACACCTATATTTGTGAATATTTCTGTCTTATAAAGCACCAGAATATCTTACTCCAACTTGCTCAAGGCAGCAAGAAAATTTGACAAGACACACCTTAACAGTTGATGTGATCAAACGAAACAACCAAGAAGGCATTTTTTATACACAAGTGACTTTACAATTGGAGTCTCACGAGTAGACATGAGCAGGTAGTCCTGTTGTTATGAAAACACTTAAATACCACTGAGACTATCAATTGATAATTAACCCTATCATCAGACATCAAACAAGCTGCAAACATATTTTGCTTACCATTAGGAGATTTTAATTGCACTACCAGCTCTGGACTAAGAAGTTCCATTTATATCATTCCATACAAAGGCATGCATTATTTACAGTTGTCTATTTCATCACACTGCTTGGTTTTCTGAAACAGAAGTTGCAGTTTGTAAAGATCTATTCTACACGGCAGAGCAACTACGAAATTAACGATTATAAATTCGTTCTATCTATGGATATAACTCTTACCTAGTTGGTATGAGAGGCCACCGATACGCAAGAAACTATTCTTCATTGCTCCCACCAAATGAAACACATTCAACATTCCGTAAAAATCGAAGTTAAGTGAAGGCTGTAAACACCTGTAGGCTCACATATTAAAACACAAGCAAGTCCACGTATAATCTTTCAGTTTAAGGCTCAAAATGAATCCATACGTCACTCTAACCGAAATTTCCCCTTCAACATGAGCAAATATGACGAAATGCAATCAGGTGAACGTAGAATACCACACCAAAGCGGCAAGAAGTGGCTTGTGACTTACCGTAAGTAATTTTGTCGGAAAAATATCGGCCCGTTAATTTCCATGTAGGGAAAAAACGTATGCAATTAAATAAACCTAATTTCTCGAAAGCTCTTCAAGTTCTGCAGAACTCCCACGTCCCTCTTAAAACCATCCGTAAAGAGTCCAAATACAAAATTGTTCCGTGGATTCTTGCAGCGACTAGATTATGATTGTCTTTACAAACCACATTCACTTGTTAATAAACAATAGCACATACAGCAATGCAAATACACAAAAACGGGAATGTACGTAAAATACAACATAAAACACCTTTTCCTTGCAGCCTACTTAGCTTTCGCAATTAATCTAATCAGCAACATAGAAAGAGTAAAGTTTCGCAGACTGGATGTTTCCGTCTTTGTGAACAGTGGGAACAAGGTACATACTCAGTTGGGTCTATTAAAGCTATCTGTTCTCAGCCATGGGCGACCTACAGATTTGAATGTGTTTCCTGACATCCGTTGCATTGCTACTCTCTAAGTTCTCGTTACATACTGAACGATCATATCCACTACCCAGAATAAAGTATCTTACCTCAAAATCATAACGCCAATCTCTTCCGGAAGTTTTCCAACGATGTCGAAGAGACTTTCTTCTAACGCCGAGTTTAACCCAAATGCCAACACCAAGGAATATAATGGCTCCATCTTCCAACAACTATCACGAAACGTAATACAACGGACACAAAACCTACACAATAATAATCCAGTCACAATAAACTCGATGACTCTCAAAGACAAATTGGCACCCAAATTTTCAAAATCTGTCTTTTTATAGTGCCAGTCTACAAAACCGAGGAACCAATCATGACCAATGTCTTACCGACGGCGACTAACAAGTCCACCAATGGGAAGCGATGTTTCAAAAAGACTAACAGTTAATCAAGCACTATCTGTGAGCGCTCCTAGTCACCATAGGCGAGATGTAACGTGAGTGCTAATCATGGATCAAAAATTTAGTCAGAATGTCTCAAAGAAATGTATTCACATTTAATTACTGGTATCTACCCTTGTAATCTGGCGGAACAAACATTTTATTCTAACTGGTGCGGCATGTATTTACAATACGGCGTTAGTTGTGTTCACAATTGTAAAAATAATCACGCAATTACAACTTACGACAGTAAATGTTGCAAGGTGTTACCGCAAGTCGGTAACAAAACAGTATGGAAGTTTGTGAAAAACTAAATGGGTAAGTATTCCACAGACGAATACATCAATTAAAATAAACCGTAATACAACAATGAATGCTAAATTTGTAGTAAAATTCTTACTGCTTACCAACAGTACGCAAAATGAACTGTATAACTAGAAATGCAACAGCAGCATATATCATGAAGTACCTAACTAAAGGTATCCCCAGTAGCTTCCCAAATGCATATATGATTCCCACAACAGCATATTAGGGTAAAAATATAATACACGTCAAAACATTTATGTGGTTATGATGCTATATGTACTGCACTATTCAGCAGCCACACCTGGCATTAGTGCCCCTGTAGGTTAAATTCGTAATCATTCAGTGGCAGTGAAAATTTTCCCAGTACAACTGAAATATTAACACATGAAACCTCTGCACAAAAAAGGGTAAAATGTATGCATAACCGCTTACAGGCCAGTTTCATTAACAACTGTATTCTTTAATATGTCATATACAGGTACTAGAGTAGCTTTGTAACCTTAAATAGCATCTGTAAGAATGAACAATACAGAGTATGTTTCTCATCGGAAAAAGTCCTATTTAGCATTACAAAAGGAATCTTATGTGGTCTTGGTAATAAAATGCATATTCCTGGAATGGAATGCAGTTTATGTAAAACATGAATACATCTATCAAAACTAAATATTTTATGGCATTTAATTTATGACTGGGCAATGGTTGAAACCATATCTACCCCACATTTCAAACGAAATGGAATCACTGGAATCTTCAAAAATACGACAGTGAGAACCTCAAATCTCATGTTGCATGAATGATGGTTTCAGTAATTGAACAAATGGTTTAAAGCCAGTAAAATTTACACTACATTTTGTTTAAATTAATTTCAACAACAGCACTTTTGTTGATGTATTTAATTGTAAAACAGGCTGTACACATAAAAAAAAGCAGCATTCAAAAATGAGGTACTTTTACTGTTGAAATCTCTGCTGTTACATAAGGATTTCAGGGTGCTGTTTTTTAACAGAAGCTGAAATTGCAGGATTGTTTCATAAGTTGTTTTACTATACTCCAGCCCCAAAGTATAGTGATTACTGCAGTAATATTAATCATAAGATGTACTACATCATGGTCTGACTAGCCATTTGCTATGGGCGATGCAGAAGATGAGCTTTGTCTTATATTAGCTACAGGAATGTTATCAACTGCAACACTGGAAGTCATTTTAAATCTAACGCAACATGTACAGTATGTGACAAATTACAGGTTATTAGCAGCGAGTTTTTTAAACGTAAGTATGTAGTAGATCTCATGTCAAAATAGGAATGGGTTGGCCTCACACCATCCAAAATTTAACACAGGTTACACACAATACACAGCTACTGTACTTATGGCATGTGGATACTACAGTATGAATTTTACTCAGCTTGACTTTCAGTGCCTGCAGTCTGCCTGTTACACATCTTGTGCCACGATTTGATGGAAGTAGAAATGTCAACAATATATGAATACAGGAACTGGGAATGGATATATAAAAGATAACAAATGAATAACAATAAAATATAATGTAGCATACATAATCTGAGTTACAGAAACCACATATTTGGAACTTCTACCTACATAAATAGGTTTTTTTTTCTCTCTTAACATTAATGTATATGGGACTGAACAACATACCCGACTAAATGAATTTCACAGTTTTCTCCTCTATGCAGAAAGTGTTGCTATCAGCCAAGGTTTCAGTTTAAAATGTTGTAAACACATACTATATAAAGTAATGGCTGAGCAATGATAATGTTGCTACCAACCATTTTCCATCAGCAGTGTGTAAATGAAGGTCAGTATTTTAACAAATCTTTATTTCTTACAGCATTACCAACACACTTTCAAATATGCTTCAGTCTCTGCAGCTTCTTTCGTTAATAAACTGGTACAGTACAATCCCAAAACATTACTGATTATTTGCAACTATATGAGCTATCACTTGGGCCTTGCTAAGAAAACTTAATATTTTTTACTAATTTGTACTACTGCAACTGCAAACAACTGACAGCTCGACTGTTCAGAAAATGGCACAAAATTTCCAAATTTAACCAAGCATAAATATGTCTTATAAATAAACATTATAATGATTTAGGTTCTACTTAAACTTCACCTCAATAATATGGTTAATATTTGTATAATAAATATGACAAGAGTGTTCATAAAGGCACTACCTCTGATCCATGGTCACTACTTCAACATCCAATATGACATCTGATAAACTGTTCAGAACACGGGATAAAAATATACCTACAAAAGAAATGCAAATATGATTTTTATGCAAGTTCATAATATAACAAATTCATGAGATAATTTTTTTTTTAACCAAATGATTAAGGAAATCATTCAACTAGACTCAACTAGAAAACATGCCTTTGCTTACTCACCATACTAATCTCTGGTGTCACTAAATACTGAATTCTACCAAACTCCAGAACCATTACTTGCAGAGCTTAAAATGCAGTGAATGCCCTCCTCATCACCACTCCTAAAAAAAAAAAAAAAAAAAAACACACACACACACACACACACACACACACAAACTTCACTTCAGTGATGCTACACATCAATGGCAAGAGTGGATCAATAAAAAACCATTCTTGCAGGCTACATCACAATACTATAAATACAGTGTCTGAATCTACATGCAAGAAATCTTTATATATGTGCTCTGACTATTGACGGAACAGTTATTCAGACAACTGTTGCAATGTTACCTCATTATTAGTTCCTTCCATTACATTTTATCAAGTGCACTTCATACATGCGTCTTTTTTTTTTTTTGGTGGAATATTTACATTCCATTTGTTGGTTACATTCATGTTTTTATTGCACATATAAATTGTTGTTCATACTTCTGGTAATATGGATTAAGACAATTCAATATACATGGTGACCTCTGCCAACAACATCCAAATAGACCTAAAAGTATACATTGCCAAAGTGAAGCATCATGACAGTGCTTGGTAAAACTGCTTTCAAATAAACGTTATACAAAAGCAAGCTGGCTAAACAAAGGGTGAAATATGCATAATGTGTTGTATAGAATGCAATATATTTCAGTGCTTGTTGAATAATAATATATTTGGAACAATAATTATTCCAAAGCCTACATTATGCACAATGAAAGAAATGGAAAACACATGGCTTTGACTTATAGTTTAGCATGTCCTTACATCAAATTGCTACAGAATCTGTATTGAGGCATTCTGCTGTACACTGTTCAACTTTTTAGACTTCCATTTCCACCAAAATACAACCATTTTATTAAACAACACGTACAGTCTTGTAGCAATTTAATGTACTTAGTATTCATTGAAATGATAAACCCACAAATGCTTACAAAAAATTACCACATATGTACATTTATCAAAGAAGTCCAGAACATTTATGAAAATTCTATGAATACAGATGCAGACTGTGACAAAAGCAATAAGCCTGGTGAACAGTTACTTAACAAGCAGACAAGTCAAGTAAATTTGAAATATATTAATTTCACCACTTTCTGAATATTTGCTAGGAACACCTCTATTGACTTGTATCAAATAACAAAGCACATTTGTTAAGTGTTGACAACAAATTAATGCAAGTGAACCTCTGCCAGTTCTGGGTTCCTTGCTGATGAATATATGAAGCAGTGTAACAGAAGATAAAATAATTTGTATTCAACCATATATTCAAGACAAAAATTTTTTAACTACAGTAAATTTCTGTCATAATAATTAACATTTAGCATGATCATTACATGTAGACCTATACTACACAGCTGTAAGCAGTCAAGGTCACAGTCCATAAAAACACATATAGTTTGTGCTTTTTCAGTCATGTTCAATATCTGACACTGATCCCTTACTGTACCCACATGCTCCTTCTACACCAATTTTCCTGCATGCTTATACAGTCTGGAGGTAAAATGGCATACATTGAGTTCAACAAACAACTCCACCTGTTTACTTATTCTCCTTTCTTTTCTTGCACCCAACGTAACAAGACCTTACAACAGAGTACACAGTTCCCTTTAACAGCGATCCTGCTATGGAAGGCCAACAGAAGATAATACAGGAAGAGTGATTTAAAGAGTCAAGCAATGGCTGTTGAGTAAAGGATAACTTTCACACAGCAATTTATCACACAAGTTTCAATCAGAACCTGATTAACTGTTCAGTCACCTAAAAAGAAAGACACCTCACCTCTTGGAGATGAGCTATGGCCATGCAGCCTGTCCCTACCATGAGTGAGCTATCCAGAAACAGTTCTTATAATCAAACATGTAACGATAATGAGTTACCACAGTTCATACAGAAGTAGAATCCACAAAGTTTTAGTTCAACAGATTCTTAACCACCTGAGTGGCCAAGTCATGTAGAACTCATATGTGCTCTTCTTTTCTAACATGTACCAAAAGGCAAGTTTCATACGTGTTGCATCTATTTGTGACAACCATTCACTCTCCCCCCCACATTCAATCGTGGCACAATATTTAATTAATCAAGTGTGCATACAACTTTTTTCCTTTAATTATTTGGTTACTGTCATTCACATACCTTTATTTCACCACTTCTGTGTGAATATACTGACACGTATTGTAACTTGGGTGAAAAACTGAATAAGACACACATATGATAGGATCTGCCTCTGAAAAATCAAGCAGTGATAACTGTTCAACCTGAGTAATGAGCAGTATGACACAATTATGTCTCTAACTGAATCCATACAAATGCTCTGTCTTACCCTCAGACTTGAAATTACAAGTGCAACATTAGGAGAAAAGAAAAGGGGGGGGGGAAAGAGCTGTTTTTTCAGTTCGTGTGTTTCAGCACTACAAAAGCCATGGGGAACTAAAACAGTCAAGACACCCTGAAAATTAATTATGCTAATATGTCCTTTCTAATAGGACTGCACTTAATACAAATATACTGTTTCATTATGTAATTTTCTATAGTAATTACAATTACAATACATCTTCCAGAATGACTTCTTATATTTCTGTCTGATCAGACTGCATGAAATGTGTGTGTGTGTGTTTAGTGCATATGTAGGTTCAAAATATCACTTCCCATTCAATCATTGTATTGAATCAATTTACAATGTAAGGTATCAAAATGGAAACCACATGAGCTTAACACATATGTGACATAAAATATCCTGGGATCGTTCGGACGTATTGCAGACTTTAAATTATAAACTATAGTACATATTTATCAATACTGGATATTACATAATGAGTGATCATACATCAAAAAGCTCAAATACTGACTAGCTGGAATAATTTAAACAATGAGAAAAAGTGCTTAAAACAGATGAATATTAGAAGAGCAAACTGTATCAGTACACATTCATTTCATAATTTGGCAACCTTTAGTGCAAGTTATTTCAAAAACATGACAGAAATAGTACAACTACATTCACTCATTCGCATATGGTTTCCAGAGCAGCAAACTCCACACACACACACACACACACACTTCACAAGGTAACTACTCACACTGTGGGAACCACACTGTATCACAATAAAATCTTAACCACCTAAGTGGACTTTGGCAGGACAGAAATCACTGGTCATGTTGAACCCCGTATCAAATGTGAAATTTTTTTACACAATAAAATGATAACCACATTACAGCAGTGGGGCAACTGGTATAGAATTTTAATACATAACTTTATCTGAAGTGTTTTATATACCATGGAACAAGGTTTTAAGCTGTATTTTATGCAGAAGTTGCCTAGTATTGGCACCTGAAAAGCATCTCTTACAAAGGTAATCTACAAACTTCACATTAGGTAACTGTAACAAAAATAATGCTTCTATCCATTCCACATGCGTAAGCCTTCTAAATGTTCGCTGCAAAAGCCAGTGTATGTGACGTCCATATATATAATTTAACACTGCCCTTGACATAAACCTCACTCTTTTCTACCTCCAGTTTAACTCTTTTGTTGACATACATAACTGAAGTTGAGAGTTTAAAAGTTAATTTTCACATCGATTGATCTGAATCATTAAATGACAAATTCTTCTTTTAACATTTAGAGAAATCAGATGCCAACTGTTTTCATTATGACATACTGATCTAGCAGAAAATAACACAAAAACCTGAACAATTTGTTTTGTTATTCCCTCTCCAGACAAAGTCTTGTTAGAACAGCATAAGGAAAGAGAACTGAAGGAAATGTAACTGAGCATAAGAAAACAAGTTTCAGTCATTTCAATATGTATCAGAAGAGTTAAAAAGTGTTTGCAGAAATATTTCAAAGTTCTCCCACGTGTTTGTTACAAGTTACTGTTATCTATTTACATATGAACATACACAATACAGACCTTTTCAAATACATGTACCAAATTAATCCAGGTAAGTTTTGTGAAAAGTTTACCTTATACTGTAATTCAGCACCTTGGTTATTGTATTAACAAATATAGGGCCTTGATTTCATTCAATTAGGTCACATGACAATATCCTGAGACAGTATGATATTTTAGTTTTTACAATGAATGATAACAGTATTAATTTAAAATCAGTTAATTCCAGAACAAGCAAATTATTCATGAATAAGTCTGTGAGTTAGAAGGACTTCGGAGATGAGAGGCAAAGCACACAAGAACACTTATTACAATAACTGGTACAGGAATTTCAGTGACATGACAGAACTTTTCCACAATTTCCAGAGATCGTGGGATG
>Ga0209755_10006462_pt1 | contig 12963 bp, 9 predicted proteins | sample TergutCo191P1_FD_187301 | JGI IMG/M metagenome (GOLD analysis project Ga0209755, IMG submission 187301) | Cornitermes sp. P1 segment gut microbial communities from Petit-Saut dam, French Guiana - Co191P1 (SPAdes) (version 2) | ecosystem: Host-associated > Arthropoda: Insects > Digestive system >... | reverse complement strand
TTACCGGAGGTGTTGCTTTGCAGGTGCCACTACCACTGCTTACATAACCACTGGGACACACACAAATCATTGTGCGGACTGGTACTGAACCCACAACCAAGCATTCTGATGGAAGTTTACATGGCTCTAAGACACTGCATGGATTCTGACATTTCTCATTAAGGCAAGCAAGTCTGGTGGGACAATCATGATCTTCTTTGCATTCGGGTCGAGGTTCAGGTCGGCATCCAACATATGGGTTACCAATATATCCTGGTGGGCATCGACAGACTGCAAAGTGGTTTTGCACACGGCATTCTGCTCGTGGTGCACAAACATTATCATACAGACAAGGACTGATACACTGGGCATTGATACAGGCACGGTCATTGGGACAGTCGTTGTTACTGCGACAACCAACAATGTAACAACGTATATGTGGGTTTCCTCGGTAACCACTTAGACATCGACACTCAGCTCTGTTTCCATATGGATAACATTCAGCATTTGCACCACAAGGATTGCTGACCAAGCAAGGATTGACACAATTACCATTCACACAGGCTTTTCCAGAGTCGCATTCAGAGTCACTGCGGCATCCAACTGTAATGAAATGAGTTGCAAAGATTATAGCACAATACTAAAATAACAGACATTATTATTAGCACTTCACACTACACCTATGGTTTAACAAATATCATTTAACAGAAAATTTAATATAAATAATACATCCAGGATGAGCATTTATCTAATCATTGGCTCTGTCTTGCACACCAATTTATTTAAGCACAGTCATCAGGAATGTTGTTGTGGAAATCAAAGGGCTTGGTGATCGATTATATGCCAAGACTGACAGGCTACCCTGTTTTAATTGTACTGGCACAAACCTGTATTGTGCATGGGATCAAGATTGTATTAATGACTGTTCAGACTGACTATTTAGATGAGGGATTTTCAAAGCAAGGGTCACGTCTCAAACTTGGGTCACGAGAGTTATCTGATGGGTTGTAACCTCCCAAAATAATCACAATTACAGCAGTCCATATACAACAATTTAACTTTATTTAGGAAAAAGTAAATTTTTGAGTTGTTAAATTGCATCTAATTTTCACTGAAAATGTTTTTTAATGCTACACTATGAACTTGCAGCAAATTGTTAGAAAGGTGAGCAGGTACTGATGCAATTTTGTTCATAAGGCTAATGTGACTTGTGATTGTGAACAAAAAGTTTAAGGATATTTGATTTAGATGTAGTCAGTATTTGTCAGGCAGACATACATTTTAAACTGTTACTTTGTATAACAGAGCAAATAATTTTTACAGATACATTATCCACACACACACACACATTCCCACACATCTTACCTGCATGGCATGCAATGTTTGGGTTGCCTTCAAAGCCAGCTTCGCAAGAACAGATGGGGCGGTGATTCTGAACAAGACAATTGGCATTTGAACCACAGTTGCATGGATTGCGACATACACGGTTAATACAGGCCTCACTGCTGGGGCAGTCACTGTCACTGGTACAGCCTGGAGGCACAGGTATGATAACTGAAAAGACAAAAATCATACACATAAGAAAATCACGCACATTAATCATACATGTTTATGGTTCAATTTTTCTTTCCATGGTATGTAAACTGTAACGTATGAACATTAGCACAATCATAGTATAAGAAAGGGGTACATATACAAAACATTACTTATGGCAGCAGAGTTAAGCACAAATTTTCTGTTACATAAATCATGTTACTGAATTGCAATACACTGTGAGGCTAGATCCTTGAAAATTTCCTTTGGAATTCTGAATTTCTGTAAATGTTTTTGGTACAAAACATTTTGAAAATTGATAACACTATTAAGCAATGAAATTTGTCCCAAAGTAAAATTAGGTGATTTCAACATATTTTTTTTGCGTTGATTACAGATGTGAAATCCATTTTGTGATACCAACTAAACCTTCTGAGGAACAGGCACATTTAGAGTAGCAGGCGCTTGTGGTCAGCAGGTTGAAAGGAGCAGCCAGGCAGGCAACCCGAAATAAAAAGTTTATTCATTCCTCAGTGTTGTGAAATTTTCAGAGTATTGGGGAGGAGAAAACAGCATATTTTACTGAACGTTCCAATAGCCTTTATCAGCTCAGTTGACATTATTCCTGGGTGAAGGTTGGTGGTCCATGGTAGTAGGCATCTCTGCCCTCACGTATCACACATTCTATTGTGAGAATTTGTTTTTGCTTCTATCACTGAAATTGTGAACCAAAGTGTGATATTGTTAACTTATATGTAGTTAATTTGAATATTGAGAAAAATAACGACTTAGGTATACTTTGTTGAGCTGTTGTGTTCACTATGTGTCATAAACGTGTTAATTCACCAAACTAATTTTGTTATGTCTGTGGTGAATTTACCCCAAAGTCACAGAGAATATCCATTAGCCCTAAAGTTAAGAAGGAATATGAATTATATTTTGGCTGTAGAGTTGGAGATAAGGACAAGAGCTGGGCACCACATTCACGTTGAAGTAGATGTTCACAATATTTACTTGGCTGGCTCATTGGCACTCACTAAAATGCCTTTTGCAGTCCCTATTATATGGAGAGAACAGAAGGATTACCTTACCAATTGCTACTTTTGTTAAAAAAAATTGATGGCCATAATTAAAAAAACTAAACAGCCCATAGTTTACCCCAATATTCCTTCAACCCTAAGACCAGTTGAACATGATGATTCTGTACCAGTTCCTAAGCCACCTCAATAATGGACCCAGTATGAAGAAGAACCAACCAGCACCTCTCCAGAAGATGAACCAGGACCTTCATGTTCAAATGTGATCCTGATTTTCTGGAATTAGCTGTACCTCATCTTATATTACAGTCTGAAATTAATGATCTAATGAGACTTCAATCTTTTGAAAATTCAGGCAGAACTCTTGACTTCCCACCTACTGGGATGGAATTTGTTACAGCCAGATGTTAAAGTGTCGCACATGAAATGCCAGCAATCATAATTGTTTTCTAGTGATGGCATATTAGTCAACTGTAATGATGTAGAAGGACTTCTGCAAGAGCTGGGAAGTACGTACAACCCTGAAGAATGGTGACTTTTTGTAGATTTGTCTAAATTAGTTGAAAGGTGGTGTTGCTACATAATGGAAATATTCACCTGTCAATACCAACTGCCCACTCTGTTCACATGCAGGAAACCTATGAGAATATTGTTTTGCTCTTGAAAGCTATAAGTTACTCAAATTATGGATGGAAAATATGTGGAGGTCTTAAAGTCATAGGTTTACTCCTAGGTATGCAGTTTGGCCACATACAGTTGTGCTGTTGTCTCTGTGAATGGGACAGCCAAGCAAAATACAAAACTAAGGATTGGCCCATGTGAGAAAACCTAGTTCCAGGAGAGAAGTGTGCCAGCAATCAACCACCAGTTGACAAAGGTTAAGATTACACATTAAATTGGGGTTAACGAAAAACTTTGTTAAAGCTACAAAAAAATGTGGTAATAGTTTTGAGTATTTGAGAAAAAAATTTCCAAAACTGAGTGATGCTAAATCAAAAGAGGTCATCTTTATTGGACTGCAAATTCATTAAATCATTCATGATGACCTACTGAAACATCTGTTGACTGAAACTGAGAAATCTGCATGGTTATTGTTCAAAGTGGTTTGTCTAAATTTCCTTGGAAACATAAAAGCCAAAAACTATAAGGAATTTGTTACGGACTTGTTAAACGCATTCCAGATTATGGGTTGTAATATGTCACTGAAGATTCATTTTTTAAATTCCCACTTGGACTTCTTCCTCCCGAACCTGGCCGTAGTGAGTGACGAACACAGGGAAAGGTTCCACCCGGATATAACCACCATGGAGAAAAGATATGCAGGAAAGTCATCATAGAACATGTTAGTTGATTATTGTTGGAACCCTTTACAAATGAATGAGTCACAGAAAGAACTTTTAAATGTGAGTAAAATCTAATAACTTATTTTCACATTTTTGGTGTATAATTGCATAAAGTTATTTTCATACAGCATTCCTACCGCTATTTTTGAATTTCCTATGTTCATTTCAACATGCAAGAGTGATTTTAAACCACTGGACCCTGTGACACAATTGTAGGTTCTAGCCAAATACAGTAAAAATTCCTGAAATTGCCAAAAAACACAAACTGGTGTTTCAGAAAAACGTTAGGTTATAGCATATTTTCTTTTTCAGATTTTTATTCAGCATGGCCAAATTAGAAGAATTAACCTATTTTCACCCAGGGGCAAAACAAAAATTTTAAATTTGTTCTTCAGCATAATTTAATGTCAAATATTTGACCTGGCACACAGGTCATAATTTACTAACTGAGGCTCTAGTGTTGCTAGTATTTTGGATTTGGAACTACAATGTGGTCAATAAAACTGCACAATAAATAGATGTAATTATGCTGGTATAAATGAAACAACAATTAGTTACTTGTTTTGAAATATTCTAATGGCCTATTTGACCTTCCCTAGCATTTGACTGCCTTAGAGAGGGGTCAGTTTATGAGACAGAGGTACCTCAGAACCAGAGTTTGTTGCTCTCACTGTTCTGAAACGTATATCGTTACTGAGATCGGTATTATAGCATGCAGTGGAGAGCTAAAGGGACATCCACTTTATGGGTTTTTGCTTGAACACACACTCAACAATTGGCACCTGTTTTCCACGTTCAAGAAACAACAGTCTATAAAGTGGGTCACACAAACACATGGTTCAGATGCTTGAAATAGTGCTGACATGGGTTTTGCTTTATGGATTTCACCTTACAGACATCTTTTGTGGCATGGATCATGTCTGTTGAGCAAGAGATTTGTGTGCTCCAATTATGTGTGCTGCATACAGTGGAAACATTGATCAGACAGATATAAAATCAGTATTATAACTTGCAAGCTACTTCACATACTATACATGCTAATTATGGTTACATTACTTCTGGTACTTATAAGTACAGTACTGGCACTATAGTGTGAGGTTTGACAGTTTTTACCTCCACTGATAACTTGGACTTCCCCCCATCAGTAAACTGCTGAATTCCAGAGAAGAGACTGGTAAAAACAAGTAAGGGGAAAGGCGTGGTTTTAAGAAATTATCTACGTGACAAAAGACAATTCAATAAAGCTTAACTCTGTATTTTATGTTTAGACAGATGCTTACCAAGTCTACATTCTCCATCAACATTGGGGACCCATCCTTCTGGACATGTACACGTCATTGTACGGACAGGCACAGTGTCTAGTACTCTACACTGTGCTGTTGGAGAACATGGTGACAGTTCTTTGCAGGGATCCACACACTTATTCTTAATACATGCCAAACGGCTTGGACAGTCCACATCAGTACGGCATTCTGGCTCTACAGGAGGTGGAGGTCTACGTTCACAGTATGCCAGTGGGTTTCCAACAGGCAAATGTTCAGGACATCTACAGCCTGCTGCATGGTTCTGGGCATAGCAGATAGCATTGGATGCACATGGTGGATTTGCAATACTGGCACAGGGGTTTATACAACGACGCTCCAAACAAGCTCGATCCGCAGGGCAATCTGTGTTCACTCGGCATTCTACCCTCTCACAATGATCAAACGGATTGCCAGCATAACCAGAAGGACATCTACAAGCTGCACGATGGGAATCGCCATAACATTCTGCATTGGCAGCACAAGGCACTCCCAGGATGCATGGATTAAGGCACCCACCATTGTAGCACATTTTGTCATTGCTGCACTCACTGTCTGACTGACATCCAACTACAACAGAACAGTCATGTAATTAGCCTGATAACTAATTTAAAATAATCAGCAAATATATGGAACATTGGTGTGATGAGTTTCATCTACTTGGCAATTTGTCTATAAACAATAATATTTAATTCAACAAACAAGGGTGATATAAACACTGTCAACTTGTCATAGCTGTGTTGCCAAAGAATTTTCATGTTGAGTATAAAAATATTTGCACAAAGCATACTGTGGAATCATGAGCCGGGCTAACTGATTTAGTAGCTAACTATGGACTGTACAACTAGTATTAGGTTCCTGGGAGAAGCAAGATTTTCATCAAAGTGACACATCTAGACTGCTTTTTCTGTTAACTTAGCTCTTGTCTGATAGGTACCAGGAAATTTTTCCACATGTCAAGTGATCAGAATGTGAAGTTACCATTCCCTAAATGTGGTAACAAAATTAAGAATTTGTACAGCTTCATTACCACTCCATCTACACACCTTTAGAGTGAGGAGGTTAGGCACAGGGACACTACCTATTTACCTCTTTCATGCATTTTAATGGGAAAATGAATTTTGTCAAGTAACTTGTCAATTTAAGTTGTATTTCTGGAGCCATGACATTAGTTTATTGTTTGTTATAGGAATGAGGCAAGGCTCAGTGAACTGATATTGCAGCCTAAAATGACTATCTGTATCAGTCCCAATTACAAATGAACATGGAGCATCAGTCAGGGGAAAACCAAGGAGTCAGAGAAGAAGTTGTACTGGTGCCACTTTGTCCAACACACATCCCACATGGATTATCCTGAGACTGAATCAGGACCTCCACAGCAAGACACCAGTGAATAAATGCCTGAGCTATGGCACAGCCTCATCCTGACACTAAGTTACGCTGTGATAATAGGCACATAATAATTTCCTTTTTAAGGCACCGAGTTCTTACAAATATACTGAGAATATAAAAGAACAAGTGTGCTACATTTACACTCCCTTCACATAGGGGCACAGATCAATGAAATATTTCATGTTCCCACATCTAAACATTTCTTGCAATTTTTTGTTAAATAAACTTGACTATTACTTATTACATTTTACATCATATTTAGCTTAACAAAGGCAATGTGCCATGACAATACTTGACATTAACAGCATATATGCACTGCTCAGAACTTCTTTCAGTGTCCAATAATCAAGCAAGCTCTTTCTTTCTTTCAGGCCCAGTTAGATAGCAACCCTTTTTTGCTTTACATCTGATGACAGAAATAGATTCAGTTTCTGAGATGATGTGTCTGACAAACTTCACAATGAGGGACTATGTACCATATATTGGTAATTATATTTTATGGTCATATCTTCTACATACCCTAGTGGAACATAAGTTTTAAAATCATAAGTTTGTGGAAAAATAAAGAAATTACTGTACAAAATATAATTATGAGAGACTTCCAGGAACATCTCACTCACTAATTTCAGAAAAACATGAGGCTAAAATTATATACATTTTCATATGATTCTTGTGGCCTGACCACTTCCATTTTGTTATTACCAGTACCTTTAACTCATCTGCACATTGTTTCAATCTACATATAATGTTTCCAACAGGTACGTACCTTTAAAGCAACCAGTCTGTGGGTGGCCAGAGTAACCTTGCTGACAGTAACAGACTGGATAGTGGTTTGAAACCCGGCATTCAGCATTTGGTCCACAGTTACAAGGGTTCACACACAATCTATTGACACAAGACTCTTGAAGGGAACACTCAGCATTGGATGTGCAACCAACATTTGGGGTTGAAGCTATAAGAAATATGAACATATAATTAACAATATCAGCACATCACACATAACTTTATTTATGTTACATTGATTCGAGTAAGCCTCATCAGTAAATAAAGTAGGAAAACTGGGAAATTTCAAATTCTGATATTATAGAGCATAACAGACCTTGTGTGTAAGAAAAACATGATATTAATTCAGATGCTTTGTTCAAGAAATGTGAATAAGAAATAAGACATTCTTTCTTGACATGTTATCATTATCACATACAGCAGTTTAACGCTATACAAACGGTCTGACTACTAAATTCTTTGTGAACTGTGTACAGTCACTTCAGGTTGAGTTCACATGTCAATCGCATGGAGAGTGCCAATTGTTTTTACCTATCTGTAAATATAAATAGCTCCTATCTACTTGTACATAAATGCATATCATGGCATGAAGACTGGTGGCTATACTACAATATACTACAGCGTGGTAGCTTAATTATGGTCCATATTAGACAACTAAATCGGCCAGTTTGTATGGAAACCAAAACTTATATTTCTACTGGGCAGTGGGATTTATGTTACAGTTATAGACTTTAATTAAATTTATTATGTATACTGTTTTAATATATGAAAATGTGATGCTTAATAATCACTATGTAAAAAATAGTTCATACATAATTTGTAAAATGGAAATAAATTACCATTTTTATATTATAATGTGTTCCATCAACATGATAAACCGATTTTCAAATTTTCAGCAGGGACAAGAATTTTTTTTTTTCTCTGCAGCCTCCACATTTGCTTTAGGTCCCACTGAACCTCCTATCCAAAAAGGTAATGGGGCTCTTCTGCAGCGGGGAAAATGACCACTCATCTATATCAAACACCAAGGTTAAGAATTCCTCCACTTCCCCATATATTTTCACAGTGAGGTGCCTAATTAAGCATGTTGCCTTAATAGAAGAATTACTACGTACGTGGTCTGCATTCTACTCTTGGATTGCCCTCATAACCAGGTGGACATCTGCATATTGGTGTATGATCCTGGACATGACAGAAAGCTCCACTAGCACAAGGGTTACCCACAAGGCATGGGTTCACACAAATTTCATTTACACAGCTTCGATCCTTGGCACAGTCAGTGTCAGTATAACATTCAGGTGGTGTTATGGGTGGTATTTGCACTGCAATACAGAACACAGGAATGTTATAAATTTAAACACATAAAAGTGATACACAAAATTTTTTGAATAACTGAAAGCCTCCCATATGGATATGGCACATATAAGACCAGACTTTTTTTTTTTTTTTGTGGCGCTGTGGACCAACGCGTGACATGGCCTCCTCATTCTTGCGGTTTCTAGATCACACACAATGATGCATCACAGTCGGTAGGACTACTCTGGACGAGTGATCAGCTTGTCGCAGAGACTTCTACCTGACAATACACAACAATCACAACAGACAAATATCCATGCCCCCGGTGGGATTCAAACCCACGATCTCAGTAGGCGAGTTGCCGCAGACCTACACCTTAGACCGCACGGCTACTGGGACCGGCATAAGGCCAGACATAATCAACGAATTTTCTAGAAAGTAAATACAGTGTTCACACATAACAGGGAGGTGATGACAAGACATGCCTACACCCTGGGTACATAAAACCTAAATATATAGTAGAATGATGTAGAGTAGAACAGTTTTACCCCTCATAATTAATGCCACATGTGGTGATAGTGTAGTTGGTTCAGCGACTCGCTACGGGCTGGATGGTCTGGGAATTGAAACCCAGTGGAGGCGAGGTTTTCCCCACCAGTCCAGAATTGCCCTGGGGCCCACCCAGCTTCCTAGACAACGGGTACTGGGTCATTCCCGATGGTAAAGTGGCTGGGGCATGACTTTAACCACACACCAGCATCCAGTGTCGAGGTTAAAGAAAGAGTAGCATTATACACCTACTAAACACCCATGCCTTCATTGCCTGTTCTAGGGTGAACGTTACTTCTACTTTTACCTTACCATAGGTGTTGATGTATTCATATTCCTAGATATATAATAAAATAAATAACTTTAAAATCATTGAAGTTTTACACATTTTACTAAAGATTTCAAAAGACAGATGAGACATTAAACCTTGATAAAAAAAATTAAACTACATAGGCCCTCTTGAAGGAAAAGTACATAAATAACCTTACACATACTTTTGTTAAACAATGTCAGTTCCAGGCTTTGGAAATGGTGTCCAAAGCATGGCACCAACTGTTTAATATCACTATGCAAACTAATTCCATATGAGTTAGAGCAACATGTAATCATTACCTTTCACAATAAATACTGAATTTCTATAATATCAATATAAAATTTAACTCAAAAACATGGTTTTCAACCTAGCTTATTCCCACATATTTAAAAAGAGATGTTTTGTTGTATAAGAAGTATTCCAAAACAAAACATCAATGCATACTGCCAGAAAACATAGTACATAAGATACCCTGTGATTCTGTGAAATTTTTTTCCTGTATATTCATAGTTAAAAGTATGAAATGTATTCACCGGAAAAAAATATGAGTAACAAAACTTTGGAGAGACTGGAAAACAATATTCTGAAATGGTATGAACACTATGCATAGAGGATAACAGGTGGCCTAAGCAAATAATGACCTGGGCACTGGGAGGGAGTTGTCAAGGATGGCCTGAAGTAAAGTGGGAAAAGGAAGTTGAGAGAGTTATGAAAGAGAGAAATTAAACAGCTGACAACATAACAAACTGGTAACTATGGTGAGTGCAAACCAGTAACTGGTGGATCACTAGAAAACTAATAGACAAATAGATACTTGTAATTGCAAATACTGCCCTAAAGCAATGTAATTTGTTAATAATGATTAATTTCACAACACATACATTGTTTTTCATCAAATTAAAGGACATTAATGCTACCCCAAAAATGACATCAAAGGAAGTGAAAGTTTCAATCCTTAATGGCTTTCAGTAATGCACAGCACTGTCTTTGATTTGGCTAGTAATCAACAGTTACACACAATAAATCACTTGTTAATTGGTTCAAGATGCATTTTATCTGCTTCTGGCCGAGAGTAATGGCTACATCAAGGTTGAAGTACTAGTTCTCCCTGGTTATGAAATTAGTACCTGTGATTAATTCGGATGTGTATTTTAATGTTGCATTACAAAACGCTATTCATAATTTTGCCATCAGGCTTGCAATCATGTAGTCATGATGAAGAAATACATGAGGATGATTATTATGATGATTACATTGATGAAGACGATGATGGCAATAATGAGAAGAAGGAGGAGGACCATAGCCACCAGTAAATTTTATTACAATCATTTCCTTTAAGACATGTACTCTTTCTATTTTTGTACATTTCCACAGCTATACTCATATTCATAGCATGCCTCCAAAAAAACATCTCATTATTGGAGACATAATGCATCTGCACACAAGTAAACTTGAGACTAGCAATGGAATTAATAATTATTACACATTCACCAAAAAAGTTGCATACCTTTAGTACATTCAATATGAGGGTTGCCTTCATATTGTGATGGACATGAGCATATTGCATGATGGCCTTGTGCATTGCAGATGGCATTTACTCCACACATATCTACCTGACATGCTTGCACACAGTGGCTTCGTATGCATTTATCGGAGTCATTGCAGTCTGAGTCCATCCTGCACTGTGGTTTTTCTGGTACTGCAGGAGGAAATAAGGGAATTCAAAAGCTTTTAATAATAAAATATACTAATTCTAACCCCTTTCCTTTGACTAAACTATTTATCATCATCTAACAGAATAAAGTATAAGTTCTGATCTGATCTGAATGCACTGAGACAAAATTCATATTTAAAGTAAACCAACCAGTTCAGGGACGAAGTTCAATACCTCATTCTGAGATGTCACTGCATGTTCAGGCATATTTATAGATCTCTCAGTTGCTTTATTTGCATGCAATAAGTTTCAATAGAATGATTTTATTCACACATTGATTTAATGTGTCACAGCACAGAAAAACACATATTCATTAAATTCTTGGAGATTTGACACATGGCAAGTGGACAATATCAATTGACACAAACAGCATTTGGAGACATAACAACAAGCTAAGGATGAGTAGTTCTGTCATAGTAAAGAGGAATGAACACCTGTCAAATATTAGTAACATGAATGTCACTGAAACCAGCAGAAATGGTATGCTTGTAGCTAAGTGCATGATTTTGTAAGAAATGATGTGACTGATTTATTTGCAAGATGGTTAATGAAGCAGGAATTTTTTAAAACTCGTGTCATGCTATTTTAAACAAAGACTTGAGAGTGAGATATAAGACATGTCTCAGCCAAGTTTTTCTTTCCGCCACAGTTGACAGTGAAACAAAAAGAAAAGAGGTTGTCTGCATTTTCAAACTCTTCTGAATGTAAAAAAATAAAAATAACTAGCAGAACAGGTGACAAAAAATAACACTGCAGGCACAGCAAAGCTAGAGCAATGCTAAACAATTTCTTAGATCACGGAGTTGCAGTGAAGAGGCCCTACCAGGTCAGACTATTAGCCAGCATTTCTAATTTCAAGTACTATGATGTACCCTTGGTGCATTTTGTTTGAAAGTGGGGATTCAGTGAATTGCAAATGCACCATGACAGTGCACCTACCAACTGAGCCAAACCTTTGTGGATATTGTTAATTAAAAATTCTGCCAGTGTTGTGTGTGTAAGAATGGACCAAATAGGGTACTAACAAAATAAAACCTTTGACCGTAGTTAACTGACAGACTAATTAATTTCTAGCTGCCTTTTATAAGGCTGACTACTTTATTTGGTTTAGTTAGTATGAGATTTTACTTCACACATTTATAGGAAAATGTTTCTCTTGGAAGATACATCTTCTATTCAAACTAAATAAACTTTACCCAAATGGTATTACATTTCCCCCTCAGGAGAACTTTGTCACCTCAGGTCCAACAACTGTAGTTTCTTCTGACAATCTTCTCATGGTTCATAGACTCCCAAGCAGAAAGGAAAGATGGGTAGCAGAATGCAATTTCTGACCACAGCATTGTTCACAGAGTTCAATAAAAAATACTTTGGACCATAATAACTTACTGACAGTAGAAACATTTTACTACTACACCAACTTCCTTTGCTGAATTTCGATTAAAAAAACTATTTAAATACTTTACAAATATAAATAATTCATGTTCAAATTATGAAATGTAATCTGATTGATACTGATACTCACCAATTTGTCTGCAACGTCCATTGCTATCAGCAATGGTATCTGAGGGACACTGACACATAACTGTACGAAGTGGTAGTGTGTCAAGAACACGGCATTCTTGATCCGGTGAGCAGACATTAGCCACTGTGCATGGATTCTGGCACTGAGAGCTGATACAAGCCAACTGCGATGGGCAGTCAGCATCCTGTTTACATTCAG
>Ga0209755_10006461_pt1 | contig 12965 bp, 8 predicted proteins | sample TergutCo191P1_FD_187301 | JGI IMG/M metagenome (GOLD analysis project Ga0209755, IMG submission 187301) | Cornitermes sp. P1 segment gut microbial communities from Petit-Saut dam, French Guiana - Co191P1 (SPAdes) (version 2) | ecosystem: Host-associated > Arthropoda: Insects > Digestive system >... | reverse complement strand
CGAAAGGAGCAACGGTGGTATAAATGTTCAATGAGCAAAACGACGATCAGTCCAAGCGGCCTTCCGGCCCTCGGTCCCCCATGCAGGGAGGCAAGCCAAGCCCTTTGACCCTGTTTTTCCTGCTGGCAATGGTGGGGCTGTTTGTCGCGTTTTTTTTCCAGGGTAACTCCCCTGCCGTACCGCCTATAAGCTATACCGAGTTTCTCCGGTTTCTTGAGCTTGGGCAGGTCGAATCGGTAACTATAAACGACAACAATACCATGGAAATAAGCCTTAGGGGGCCAGGCCAGGATCCCATCCTTCGCAGGACACGTATTCCCTATCATGATCCGGAGCTTCTGCCTGCTTTAAGGGCAAGAAACGTGAACGTTTCGGGTGCCGTGGCAAGGCCGGCTCCTTTAAGCATACTGCTTAGCATGTTGCCTTGGCTCCTCATTTTCGGCTTCATCTTTTTCATGTACCGGAACATGCCCGGTGGGGGAAACAGGGCCTTCCAGTTCGGCAAAAGCAAGGCGAAGCGTTACCAGGACGAGGGCAAGAAAGTGGTCTTCTCCGATGTTGCCGGGCAGAAGGACGCAAAGTACGAGCTTGAAGAAGTGGTGGCGTTCCTGAAAAACCCCCAAAAGTTTACCAAAATGGGTGCCAGGATCCCCAAGGGCGTGCTTCTCGTGGGAATGCCTGGCACCGGTAAGACGCTTATGGCCCGTTCGGTTGCCGGCGAGGCTGGGGTTGCCTTTTTCCATATGTCCGGCTCCGACTTCGTGGAGATGTTTGTCGGCGTTGGGGCAAGCCGGGTTCGGGATCTGTTCGAGCAGGGCAGGCGCAGTGCCCCTTGCATAATCTTTATCGACGAGCTGGATGCCGTGGGTCGTACCAGGGGTGCCGGCTACGGTGGCGGCCACGACGAGCGTGAGCAGACCTTGAACCAGCTTCTAGTCGAGATGGACGGCTTTGATTCCAAGGATGGCGTTATAATCCTTGCCGCCACAAACAGGCCCGACGTTTTGGATCCGGCCTTGCTTAGGCCCGGGCGTTTCGACAGGCAGGTAGTGGTGGCAATGCCGGACATAAAGGAACGCGAGGCGATCCTACAGATTCACTCGGCAAAAATCGTGATAAACAAGAGCGTCGATCTTGTCCGCATCGCACGGGCGACGCCGGGGATGAGCGGTGCGGATATTGCCAACCTGGTGAACGAGGCGGCTTTGTTTGCCGCTCGCAAGGACAAGACGGAAGTGGACCTGGAGGATTTTGAGGAAGCCAGGGACAAAATACTGATGGGGGTTGCTCGAAGTACGCTGGTAGTGTCCGACAAGGAACGCCGCATGACGGCGATTCACGAGGCGGGTCATGCCCTTCTTCACTATTTTCTCAAAAATGCCGATCCTCTGCACAAGGTAACGATAGTCCCACACGGACGGGCACTGGGCATGGCCCTGTCCCTGCCAGAGGAAGACAGCTACAGCCGCACGAAGGGCTGGATCGAGGATCGTATCGCCATCTGTTACGGTGGCTGGCTTGCGGAAAAGCTCTTTTTCGGCGAGACCACGACCGGGACGAAGCAGGATATACAGCAGGCGACGGATATGGCCCGTCACATGGTCTGCGAATGGGGCATGGCGGAGGATCTTGGGCCGATAGCCTACGGCCAGGAAGATGAGCCTATTTTCCTGGGCAAGGAAATCGCCCGTCATAAGGACTACTCCGAGGAAACCGCAAGGCGCATCGACAATGCCGTCAAGGAAATCCTTGATAGGTCGAGGGTCGAGGCCGAACGCATCATTCTTGAACGGCGTGACGGGCTGGAGGCGCTTGCGGAGGCTTTGCTTAACAGGGAGACCCTTTCCGACGAGGAGGTACGGGAGATACTGAACCTGCCGCCCCCTCCGCAGGAAGGGTTTTTGGCTAAGGAACCTTTGCCGGAGCAACAGGATGATTCTGTGGCTGCCGGGGAAAACCAATAGAACGTTTGAGAGGCCGTTCATGAATTTGCGTCCTATGCGAAATGCGTACGTTGCAATTTTTGCCGTTTGTTTCTGTGTGCTTGTCGGCATGAATTTGTCCGCACAACCTTGGGCCAACGACAACGATTGGCCCAGAGGAGATGCGATCGTTGCGGAAAGGTTCGTTATATGGGCGGAAGAGGCCATAGCGGCAGGGCAATTGGCCCAGGCGCAGGCGGCGCTTGAACGTGCCAGCGATTTTGCCGATGTTTCCTCCGATGTTTCATACCTTTTGGCCTTTGTTCGCTCCCAAAAAAACGAAAGCAGGTTATTGGTCTTGCAGGCCCTTGAAAAGGCTATCGAAGTAAATCAGTGGAGGCGGTACAGCGAGGCCCAGGCACGTCTTTTGCAGGCCGAACAGCTAATCGTCCTGCGCCGCTTTTACGCCGCAATCGAGGCGCTTGACATTTACAGAACGCTCGCCAGGGAAACCCTAGATTCCTCCCTGCTTCGCATAAGGGCCCTTAAAGGGCTTACCTTGGCTGGCTTGGATTTCCCCCCCACGAATATGCCCATAGGCCCTTTCGCAAATTTGCCGCCGACGGATATGCCTGGGGTCAGCCTGCCTTTCGCGCTGGAATTCCGCACCCGCCTGCTGGAAACCATGGATCACAACCCCACGGATCCACGCCCCCTGCGCATACTTTTTGACTATGCAAGCAGGCGAATCCCCAACGAGGACGACCTCGCCCTTGTCGAGATTGCCCTGCGACGGCTGCCCTTTGTGCTAGATGCCGATCCGGAACTGGCATGGATGGCCGTTCCCTTTATTGGCAATATAGAGGAAGCTAGGCGGCTGATCCTTGCCTACCGTGCCGGCTCATACGGCTCCAGGCAGGGTTTTGCGCCGAACCCGGCCTCCATTGTTCCTGCCTTGAACCTTGGGCTTTTGGACGACATGGTTGCGGTGGACGAGTTTTTTGCGGTGCCCAACCAGGGCGAACTGGTTTTGGACAAAGACCTTATAATCACCGTTGGCGACCTGCTTCGCAGTGACGAAGGCAGGGATCGTTTTGCACAAAGGCTCCATTCCTTTACAGGTCATATAACTATGGACGGAAACCGCGACGGGATACCCGAAAGCCGCGCGGTTTTCCAGGGCGGGGTTTTGCAGGCGTTTTATTACGATGCCGATCAGGACGGAGTGGCCGACTGGTTGATAGCGTTTGACACGGGCCTTCCGCAAAGTGGGAAATTGTTGGCCATGCCGGAGGCTGTGTTACCTTCAAGACCCTTTTCCGACGACGATGCCCTTGTGTACGCATTGGTCATCTGGGGCCGCTACCCCTCGGTTCAGCAGGTTGTCTTGAGGGAAGAAACCTTTGTCTTTGCGCCGGGGAACTTCCACTACAGCCCGGTCGGGTTTGCGAATCTTGGCGCATCCGCAACCTACGAGGGGCTTTTGGTTCCCCTGCGGGATCAGCTCAGCCAGGGACTAACCAGGCGCATGCTTGTATTTGCCGCCGTTATCCTTGAGCGTCCATGCTTGGAATTCGAGGGGGGCACGGAACGGGTATTTCTTAGGCAGGGAATGCCAATCCTTTCCGAAGTTACGGCGGACGGGCTTCTGGTTTCCGTAACCGAGTTTGAGCACGGCTTCCCAGTTGTCCAACGAGTTGACCTGGATAGGGACGGGCGACTGGAAACCGTCCGCCGCTTCCACAGGGGCACCAATATTTTGGAATCGTCGTCAAGCGATTGGGATGGCGACGGTGTTTTTGATCACGTCGAACAGTACAGGGAAGACGGTTCAATTATCCGTAACTAGGGGCGTAGGTAAGGATTTTTATAGGTATGAGGATGAGGGTTTTCGTCGGATTTTGCTCGGTGCTCATGGCTTTTCTGGTGGCTGCATGTCATACAACCGCAAGGCAGGAGGCAAGGCTCGTTCCACGCCGTAGTACCGTGGAAATACGGCTCGACGAAATAAGACAACAGCTTGACCTGAACCCCATAAGGGCAATAGACCTTATCCACACCTACCGTGAGATGTACAGGGTTACCGAGGGTTACATACGGGAATCGGAACTTCTGTCAATGGAAGAAGAGGCAACGGAGAACCTTCGTCGCTTCCTCCAAAATGCGGTCGCCGGGGAGCGCTGGGATCTTGCCATTTCGCTTGCCCGTTCCTTGGCAAATGTGGAACAGACCGATAGGTCGGCATGGGAGCCGGATTTTACCTTGGCCTCCGCTAGGCAAAGCCTTGACCAAGGCGACAACCTGAACGCCTTTCTTACTGGCGCACGGGCACATGAAATGCGCCCCCTTTCGGCCGGGGATGCCATGCTTTTTCTTGAAAGAGCCGTGGAGGCAAGGCAGCGCGGGACGGCGGCTTTCTTCTATGCGGCTGTGGAGCAGGCTGGCGGTGCCGCTACAGTGCCGGCGGACATTCGGGAATTTGCCTTGGGATCCGACAGCCCTGCCGACATGATAAGGGGTGTCGCGACGGTAATCGTGGATCGGGGCTTTAGGGCCGAAAGGGGCAGGGTTCATATCGACAGGGCTTTTGGTTCCGCCTTTTTTGTCGATGCCTCGGGGCTTTTAATTACCAACTACCATGTAATTTCCAGCGAGGTTGACCCCACGTTTAGGGGCAGTTCCAGGCTGTTCATCCGGATAGGCGACAGCACAAGCCCCCGCATCCCGGCGCGGGTAGTGGGCTGGGACAAAACCTTAGACCTTGCATTGATTAGGGCTCCAATCACAAGCGATTTTGTTTTTTCCGTGGTGGACTGGAGAATGCCCCGTGTTGGCGAGTCGGTGATTGCCATTGGATCGCCTGGGGGTTTCTGGGAACAGACGGTTACCTCGGGCATTGTCTCGGCTTTGAGCCGCCGTATTCTGCAGGTTGGGGATGTCATGCAGATAGACGCTGCGGTAAACCCTGGCAACTCAGGCGGCCCGGTGGTTGATGCCTCGGGCCGGCTTGTGGGCGTGGTCTTTGCCACCGTGATGCATGCCCAGGGGCTGAACTTTGCCATACCTGCGGAACGGCTTGTTGCGGCCCTCCCTGCCATGACGCGGGGGGGCAGTGCGGAACGCCCCTGGCTTGGCACGGTTCTTAGCGAAACTTTTGCCGGGGCGGAGATCATCTACACTGCACCCAATACCCCCGTCTCCAGGCACCGTGTACCCGAAGGCAGTATAATCAGGTCGGTTAACGGTCATGCGATTGCGGCTTCCTCGGGACAGCTTATTCCTGCGGTGCAGGACACGATTTTCCAATACCTCCCTGGGGAGCTTGTGGCACTGGAAACCGTGGAAAGCAACGGCGAGCTGCGCCGTCGCCTGATGATGACGGTTTCCCGACCCGATCTCCCATTAAAGGATGCCGCCAGAATAGACAGTCGGGAACGGCTTGCCACGCCTTTTTTCGGAATGGTGCTTGCCCCTGGGGGGGGAAGGGGTTGGACTTCCCGTTTCCAGGTTGAAAGGGTGGTGCGCGGCTTTGTTGCGGACGAGGCGGGTGTTTCGGAACATGATTCCGTGTCAATAAGGAATTTCCGCGTGCTCGAAAGGGAAGGGATTGTTCTGATGGAAATGAACATACGAAAGCGCAACATGGCCTTTATGGAAACGGTAATAATTCTTCCTGCCCTCCTTGATTCGCCAGATACTTTCTAGCGGAACTGGCGTAATCTTTATCTGAAAAAAACAACACGAATCTTTTTTTTCTTGACGACATTGGGAAAGTTCTGCCTTAACATCAACGCACCAAGTATTTTTTGCTAGGAGGTTCGTTATGAAAGCGGCCAAAACAGTGATATGCGGGATAGCCCTTGCCCTGTTGCTTGTGGCACTTGCCGCCTGCGGCACAGGCGCACCGGCAATAGCGCTGGGTGATTACGTGGCGGTACCTATCTTCGGAGAGTGGGAGGCCGATGACGATTCGGGCAACGCCGGCACGTCCACCATTACCATGACGGAAACTACGGAGGACGGTATGCCTGCCTGGAACTTTGCCGGGATGCTAACCAGGGATTTCGTGTGGGGAGGTACGACCTTCGGGTTCAGCGTGGACGAAGAGATAGGCGGGCTTTTGGGTTCGGCTACGTCTATTTCCTTTATGGTAAGGACAGGCGCAGGCGGTCAGCAGTTCCTCTTGCAGCTCCACGACCAACGTGTTACAGATTATGGGCAATTTGCCGTCAATTTTGAAACCGTCGAGGGCGAGGCGACAAGGCTTAGCTTTCCCATCAGGCACTTTATGCAGCCTGCATGGGCTGTTCCGGTAGGGCGGCTTCGAGCCGATAACATAATCCGCATTCAGTGGGCGACCCATGACAGCATAAACCCTGGTGCCTACGACATAACGATCTGGGATATCAGCTTACACGTACCAGAATGAACGGCACACGAAGCAAGCCATTATCGAGGAGGCTTGTCTTTCGTGGAATGCGCTCCTTGCCGATTTGCACGCTGACCTGTCACGGCTTCAATGCGGAAGCCTCGCTGATTGAGACGCTGTCCGCTTGAGGATATATTTTGTTAGGAGGCATAAGATGTCGGAAAAAAAGAGAACTGTCGGATTTATCTTTGTTCCATTGCTTCTGTTCATGGCCTTGCCTGCGTGGGGGGCAGGGCGAGGCGAGCTTCGCGGGCAGGAGATTACCATTGGGCAGTGGTGGCCTGGTTTTGATGTTAACACTTTTCAGCCACAGAGCGAACTGGATCACAAAGTGCTTGCGCATCGCAGAAGGATACAGCAGGAACACGGCTTTACAATGCGGGAAGTGAATATCGGCACTTGGACGGAGTATCTTCAAAGTACGGCCATTTCCATTATGGCCGGGTCGCCCTCTGCAAGCATTTTCTGGATGGAATCGGCCTGGGCCATGAACCTGTACCGGCAGGATCTGATTGTCCCGATAATCGGCAACGTGGACTTTAGCCCCTCAAGGCCTGGTGACGGAAGGCCCGACTGGAGCCAGGCCGTGATGAATGCGTTTAACTTTGGCGGCACCCGCTATGCCATGAGCGTAAACTTCCATTACCAGCCGCTGGTTATGTTTTTCAACAAACGGCTGTTCAGGGAAGCTGGCCTTGATCCCGCGCTCCCCTACGACATGCAAAGAGATCGCAGCTGGACTTGGGCCAATTTCCTTCCCATTGCCAGGCAGCTTACACGGGACATTGACGGCGACGGAATAACCGACACCTGGGCTATGCCGAGGGATCTTGCCACGGATATCCTGGATGCGGTTATCGCCAGCAACGGCGCCACTTACGTGGCCAGGGATGCCAACGGAAAATTTGTCAACGCAACGACCAGGCCTGAATTCGTCGAAGCCCTGGAGTTTGCCCTTTCTCTTTGGCACGAGCGGCTCATGCTGATGCAGCCCGAGGGTGCCAACTGGGACTGGAACTTTGCCGCGTTCATCGACGGCAGGGTGGCGATGCTGGTAGCCCCGATGTGGGTAAGGGATTCCTTGATACAAATGAATGACGACTGGGGTATGGTGATGTTCCCCAGGGGGCCAAGGATGGATGATTACGTCGTCTTTACCACCGAGCACGTACTTGTCGTCCCTGCCGGAACCCCCCCTGAGCAGGTGCAGAGAATTACATCTGCCGTGAACCTGTGGTTTACGCCTGCGGACACGTCCCCATACGCATGGCAGGATGCGCTTTGGCACGCTTTCCGTGATTCACGCGCCGTTACGGAAACTATGGCGATTGTACGTGATCCCAGACGTGCCATGGTTCAATACCACAGGTTTATCCCTGGCCTGGAACGCGGGCATATTGCCTGGAACATGTGGTACAACGAGGGGGATCCCTCGCAGCTTATCGAGGGGGTTTACCTTATGTGGAATGCCCTTATCGCTGATGTAAACGCCGATTTGTAATCGTAGGCATGACAAGAGCCATCCTTCGGGATGGCTCTTGTTTGTCATTCCCCGAACCCTCCTCTGTCTTGCTTTCTCTGCTTGCTCCACATGGCAATGGATTTTGTCCATGTGCGTTTGTCGGAAAAATAATCCGCCTTGCTGTTCACGTATTTGTTCTCACGTTTTTGCGCAAGGTAACGCTCCCAGCGTTCGTGGGTCAATGAGCCATTGCTAAGGACGGCAAGCACGGCACAGCCTGGCTCGGTTGTGTGCTGGCAATCGTTGAAACGACATCCTGCGAACAGTCCCTCCACGTCGGCGAATCCCGTGCTGATACCTTCGTCGGCATCAAACAAACCAAGTTCGCGCATACCCGGCGTGTCAATGACCATGGCACCCGAAGGGAGCATGAAAAGCTGGCGGTGGGTGGTGGTGTGGCGACCACGGCTGTCATCCTCGCGGATGGCCTTTACGCTCATTACTTCCTGCTCCATAAGTGCATTGATCAGCGATGACTTGCCCACGCCGGACATACCAAGGAACACCACGGTTTTAACAGGCTGCAGGTATTCGCCCAATGCCCCCAGGCCGAGGCCTGTATGAGTGGAAACCGCATGTACTGGAACACCAGGCGCAACATCCCGAACAGCATCCAACTGAGGTCCAAAGTCTTCCACCAAGTCCGCCTTCGTTAAAATTACGACAGGCTGCCCGCCGCTTTGCCAGCTTTGGGTAAGGTAACGGGCAATACGATTAACATTAAAATCCAGGTTCAGCGAGGTCAAAATAAAGACGAAGTCAAAATTAGCCGCGACAAGCTGTTCCCGGTTGGCCTTTATGTGCCCAATGGCATGCCCAAAAAAATCGGCACGGGAAAACTTGGAACGGCGCGGGAGCAAATCCTCGATAAATGACGGGCCGTTTTCGTTGTATTTCAATAACACATAATCGCCAACACAGGGCAGATCATGGCGTAGCCGTGCACCATGAATGAAGGAGCCTTTCAAGGAGGCCCGCACTTCACCCTGCGGACAAATAACATCGTAGCAATCCCGATGCTGCCCTGATACTCTTCCTGGTATCAGACCATCGGCAGTGTTCTCGGTTTTCATATAACCATATTGTTTCAAATCGATCATGTTTCGCTCCATGGCGTAGTTTTTTGCAGAGAGATACGATCCTTGCCGCTGCATAGTGAGCGGTAACATGCATGGTACATTCGACCAGCCCGCAATCAGCGTGTTGAAGGAAAGATTACTGTTTGGAGTGGGGGCATAGATAGCACAAGCAAGCCCCACAGGGCGGTGCCAGTTGCAGAGAAATGTGCCGAAGCCTATGCCGAATATTTGGTTTAGGTGAGAACCACCAATATTACAATGGCCGTCATAGAGTACCTCCTTTGGGGAAACAGTTCCCAAGTAAGCTTGTATACATAATACCTTATGGCAAACGGACTGTCAACACGCTGGGGAAGCGCTGATTTGTTCCCAGGTCGTCTTATTTTTTTTACAAAATCTCCCGCCAGACTAATGCAAAACGCAACTTCGCGCCATATATATAGCTGAGGACACCTTATCCTTGGCACCGTTGGTGCAACACAAACAAGCTTGACGGCTATTCGGCCGGAGAGTATATTCAACTAGGAGCAAGACATGGTATCGACATCAGTTACCCCCGCAAGCCCAGACGAAATCTGGGCAATACTACGGGAAACCGCCCAGCGGCAGAAGGAACACGAAGTGGAGGCCGCCAGATGGCGCGAGGAAGAGGCCAAGCGTCGGGAGGAAGCGGAGGCTGAGGATGCCAAGCGTCGGGAGGAATGGGCGGAACTGAAGCGGGGCTTTGCGGAAACCAAGGAGCTGTTTGACCGCACCGATAGGCAAATCGAGAGGAACAACAGCGAGATGGGCCGCCTGCGCAACAGCTTCGGGGAGGTAATCGAACACCTTGTAGCCCCTGGAATAAAGGAACGCTTTTGCGATCTGGGCCTGGACTTTAGCTTGGGCAAGATAGCCGCCAACATGGTGGTAAGCGAAAACGGGAAAGACGTGGCGGAAGCCGACCTTTGGCTTGAAAACGCCCAGACTATCCTGGTCGTGGAGGTAAAGGCCAAGGTGAAGCTGAAGGACGTTGGCAGGCACAAGGATCGGCTGGAAAAAATACGCAGTGTACACGACGGCCTCAACGACAGTCGCAGGATCATCGGCGCTATGGCTGGAGCGGTCTTCGGCTCCAAGGAAAGGGGGGCCGCCCATGATGCGGGCTTTTTCGTGCTGGCACAGACTGGCGACACGATGTGTATGGACATTCCCGAGGGATTTGTACCTAGGGAGTGGTAGCCTGGAAGCCCGGTGACAGACACCACGACCCAAGCCAGGTGTCTGACACCATATGCGTAACTGGCAATTTTCGTAGGTTCCCGCTTGACAAACCCACGCCGCCCGTTGTATAAACAAAACCATGCCTGGTAACGACCGAAACAGTAGCCCATGCACCCTTTGCCGCCTTGGGAACGGAAAAGACAAGGTTACATGCGAAAGCATATTGTCGCCCACAGCGATATTACCCCCCCCACGAATGTAAGCTAGATAATTTCATTCGAAAGTATATACGTCCCAGCAAGATCCGCAGGCAACATAGGAGAGCCACGATATGACCAAATTACGCGCCCTCGTTTCCATAACCGTAGTACTGGCCTTCGCCGCAGCCCTTGCCGGCTGCCCGATGAACAACGACGAGGACATCATACCAGCCCCCTTGCCCGCCCCGCAGGCAAGCCTGTACGGTTCGCTGCTGTCATGGCCGGCGATCCCCGGCGCCGGCGGGTACACCGTTCACGCAGGCGATGTCCAAGAAAATCTGCCCGCCGCCGGAACCGCCATAAGACAAATCGACCTTGCCGATCTTGACCTGCCGGTCGGCGAACACTCCGTTACCGTCGTGGCCCTCGGCGTGGAAGGCCGAAGCCTGGACTCCCCGGCAAGCGACCCGCTAAGCTTTACCGTAAACTGCCCCGGTTGCGGCAATTACCCCTGCGACTGCGACGACTACCCCCAACCGATAAAAGTAGAACACTATAGCACAACTATTGCCGGAATTGATTTCGGCACATCCGGGTATATCGAGGACAATCTTACGGCGGAACAATCCATAGCACTACAGGCGCAAATTGACGCAATCCGCGATCAGTTTGGTGCGCTGGATGCAGATGCGTTGGCCGAGTTCACACCCTATGTTGACAGCCTGACAGTCAGCATTCATCCGATTGAAGGCACCCGCATTATCGACCTGAACGAAGATAACAAAGCCGTTATTTATACCAACAGCACAACTGTGGCAGGCATTATGGCCGACTTGGCCTATGGCCGCGACAAGGCCCGTACCGCACAGGAACAAGAGCGCGACAATACTGTTGTACAGGAAGCAACAAACATCAACAATGATGGAATTAATTTTCACATTGCAGGTGGTCTTCTTACCTACGGACAGATACGCGCGATTGAAAACATGGTTGGCGGCATGAATGTCTCCGCATTTGCCGGCTACGTCAACAGCATAGAGCTCGCGGACGTTGATGGATTTGACGTCGAGCTGACCGGCCAAGGCCAGGGTATAATGGCAGGCATCACGATTGAATACAGTGCCGACGCGGCTGCGATAATGGCTGCGCTCGAAGCCGCCAGAGCGCAAGTCCTGGCCGAACGCGAAGCCGCGGAAGGGGCCGCATACTGGGCCGCCATCGAACCCAATCCGACTAACATCAGCCACGGTGGAATCGACTTTAACGTTGCAGGCGGCATATTGACCCGCGCCCAAGTTCGCGATATAAGAACAATGGTCGAAGGTATGAATGTTGCGGAGTTCACGGCTTATGTGACGAGCGTTGAGTTCGCTCTGAACGTTGTCACGCCGATTATTAACACTGGAACAGGCGAACAAGCAATGGCGACAATCCGCATTGACTCCGAGGCTGCTGCGAACGCAGTTAGAGACGCATTGATTGGTGCCAGAGATGGTGTTCGCATTGTCCGTGATGCCGCCCGCGAGGCCCGCGAGCAAGAAGAAAGAGAAGAGGCAGAACGTCAAGCCGCAGAACGCGAGACTGCGTTCCGCAACGCGAATCCAATCGTCGTGGGGCCACAGAACGTAAACGGAATTCTCTTTACCTTGGAAGGAGCCGATGGATTTGACACGCGCGACGAAGCCGACAAGGCTGTAATCGCTGGTATCACAGCCACGATTGCCGGACAAGGCATCCAGGGTTTTGCTGGCTGGGGCGCATTCACTAGCTATATCACAAATGTAACATTTTCGAATATTGCCACACCGACATCTACAGTGACAGGATCAGGCGCAAATACTACGGCAACTATTAATGTTCCATACGGTATAACGGCGGGCGAACTCCACGCCTTTTTGGTGGAAACCCAATCCGATGTCGAGGATCGACGTACCCCCGACACCAACGGCCCAACCGAATTCCTCTCCCTTTCGTTTGAAGGCTGGACGACTGTGCTAAAAGCGGTAGCGGGAATAGATCAAGCTATACTTGACGCTATTTACGCCGATACTGTAAATGCATTTGATAATATATTCGATGATGCGATGAGACGTACAGTAGCCAATTATGTTGCCAGTTGGACACTCACAGATGAGCATATTGATGGAGGTTGGAGGATTATTGGTTATGATGGTAACCGTGCCATTGTTGAATCTAATACTTCTAGTACTGATGCATTAAACGTTGTGCTGGAGCTTTTTGTTATAGGAGATCTCGTATCGGCCAATCAAGCAAGGCAAACCATGGCCATTAATGCTTTCACAGACAATAGTCGCTAAGGGAGGCGAGAGGGAGCGCGAGGGTGTCAGACACAACATCATCAACTTAAGGGAAAGGTAGCCTGAAAGGCCCCAATTCCGACATAATGGGAAAGGGGGGCCAATGAGCATATCGAAAGTCTGTCAACGAATCAAGGAACTGTTCGACGAAATCCGCGGGAAGGGGATAAAAAGCGCCGCGCGGAACAAGGACGACCACACCAGCTGGACGCGGGAGCGAAGCATGCCGCTGCATGATATACTGACCTGCACGCTGGGCAAGAAGGGCCTGAGCGGGGTGATGGAGGTAAGG
>Ga0209755_10006460_pt1 | contig 12969 bp, 13 predicted proteins | sample TergutCo191P1_FD_187301 | JGI IMG/M metagenome (GOLD analysis project Ga0209755, IMG submission 187301) | Cornitermes sp. P1 segment gut microbial communities from Petit-Saut dam, French Guiana - Co191P1 (SPAdes) (version 2) | ecosystem: Host-associated > Arthropoda: Insects > Digestive system... | reverse complement strand
GATGCACGTGAATGAAACTTCGTGTGAAGGTAGAGGGAAGTCCACGGGTCAATGCCCTACCCTCCTCTTCGTCATCGACGTGGCCGGAAATGAGTAATAAAAGCAATCCGGTTTTTTATTGCCACACCATGTAGCCATAACTATTTAAGTACTGTTACTATGAACTTCTTATAGACTTCACTGAAAATAATCCATTTTTGTCTGACCATCCATTCCTTAAAATATTTCTGTATTGTTGCAATACTATAACAAATGCAATAATCACATTTTAAAAACGAGCAACGCTTAAAATTCAGCGAGCGTCCAAAATTTTGACGTGCAGTTCAACAGCAGACACATTCGCCAGCACGTGTGATTGGATCCCTTTACACAGCAACAAAACCAAAATACAAAAATAATAAATACGGCACCAGATACGAGAATTCCAGTTTCAAAATCAAAACAAAACAGAATAAAAATTGTGAAGATAAAAGAGAAACCTCTCCGGACTGGGAACTGCTGGCACATGTATGAGGCGTATTAGTTTTTCAGCTTCATCTTTTCGTAAAAAATGTATTTTATTGCCTAAACTATGCTCTTAAATAACATTTTCTTCTCATATCATTGTTTAATATCTCTATATTTATTATCATCACCTATTTGTCGCCTACTTCATATGGCTTCATGGGTAAGAATTTTATTAGGAGTTCCACAAAAAAGTTTCGAGTGTGAAAGGGTTCTACAGTTAAATTCAATGTGGAAAATGCACTAAACAAAATGCTGTCGTCGAAGCCAAAACCCCAAACTAAAGGTTAATAACGACTGACTGCTACGCACTCGGTAGGCACTGAAGAATACGCAGGAAAATGCCGACGTTGCGGATCTCACAGGATCATAACCCAGTCGCACGACAACCGTAGCCGCATATAGCATGTCTTGCATTTTGCACTCTTCCAAAGAACCCTTTCCTGACATTGAAAGCTACTATCATGTAACACCTGAAAATGACAGCTCATAGGTGAATAATATTATCTAGGAAGTTGTGTTTGACTGCATACCATTTCCAATGTATAATATTACACGTGATGAAACGTAAATGTTCGACAACCGGCATTTGTTACAGCACAGCTATTTCAGATTTGGTTACAATCGGTTAAAAATAACGCACACATGTATTAAGACTTATACGGTAAGGTTGAACATTTGCGATACATGTAAATTTGATTTCTATCCAAAAATATAAAGATTAAAATCTAGAGATATATAATTTTATCTGTTGTTTTATGCAAATAAGTGTGAACACTGAGTGAAAAGTGTGGGCTGAGAATTGAGCACTGTGGAAGATTTGGGCCTGACAGCGACGAGGTAACGTGGGAATGGAGGAGACTGAATAATAAGAAGCCTGAAGATCTGTGCTCCTCACCAAATTTTATTCGGGTGATCAAATCAGGAAGGAGATGGGTGGGCACGTGGCATATGGGAGGGGTAAAGGAGAGAAGTGCATATAGGATTTTGGACGGGAAACCTGAGAGAAAGACACCACTTGGAAGACCTATACTCTGGATAGGGACACGTGGCGAGGTCTTGTGAGAACAGTAATTAATCTACGAGTTCCATAAATTGCACGAATTTCTTCAGTAACTAGGGAAACATTTGCTTCTCACGAAAGACTCTACTCCATGGAGTCAGTGATTACAATTCCGATCATTCCCGGGGGTAACTAATTTTTCTCGCGACGTGATGTTGGTAGTACTTTCCAGTGATATCGTCGTGTGCGCGGTTTCTTAAGTTAATGGTATTTTTCTGTCTACACAACATTTGTGCTTTAGTGACATGATTTCGTCCAAGTGGAACGGTGAGTACTTCTGTTTCGTTTTACGCCTTGTTATAAACCCGTCTTATATTTATCTACTGCCTGCGTTATTAGTGCAAGTTTAAACTCAAAACTTTCTGTGCCCGCGTTTTCTGACATTATATGACTGATCTGTGTGACAGTAACTGCCGTCTGTTGACCAATTTAGTATTAACTGGTTATTGCTTGCATTCCACTTACGTGTATATTCCAGGACTCCAATGGGTACAGTTTCGAGCTCAAGAAAAATGTTCTGCGTGGTTAATCTCTACACTAACAACTGGCACAAAATTACGGAATGCAAAGAGTAATAAAAATTGATGGTTGCATGTGTGAGCAAGAGAAGGCCAGTCGACCGGAATGGTTACAGCCAAATCCACCTGTCTAAAGTTCCTGGTATTTTGTTTAGGGTTAGAGACTACCACATCTACCAACAATACTAAACGCAACTTACATTTTATAATAGCAGCAGTGCTGAGAAGCAATGATAGGCCGGACTGCTAAGGCAGACCGTTGGCGTATCTTCAGATCTGAACAAATTAAAGCATGAAAAATATTTCACAGATTATTATTTGGGGGACCCAGTCATTTCGCACGTACCCTTTAGTATCCCTACGGACTGGACGATCTGGGGTTCGAGTTTCCATAGGACCAAGGGAATTTTCGTCTCCAAAATGTCCCAAGTAGCTCTTGTGTTGCATTGGATACTGGGGGGCGCTTTCCCAGGGGGTAAATCGGCCGATGCGTGACGCTGACCACTCACCTGCACCTAGCGTGGAGGCTAAGAATGAGTGGAACTGTACCTCCACAATATGCCTTCTTGGCATTTTTGGAAAACTTTGCCTTTTTGGTCGAGATAGTGGAATGAAGGAACTGGCAGCAGGGTTAAATCCAGTTTTCAGAAACATAACTGTTCATTCAACATTACTTTCTGCAGAAATACAAGGGAAAATGGTTCAGAGAATTTTATGTCTTCAACAAAGAGGGTTAGGTCTAACACACATTTAAGTGAGGCGGGCCGCTTTCAATTAGAAGAGGTAAATGAACTCAAATAGTACCTTAAGCTGAAGAAATAATAGAAGAATACCGGGGACACTTTTGAAGGCAAAGATCAACTGCTGATCAAATTTTTACTGTGATACAAATATTGGGAAAAGAATATAGATGTAGATCCTGTATTTATTAATTTTTAAGTAGCATATGACAATGTGGAGTGAAATGCATAAACTTGGTTTCTCAAAAACATTAGTTACATTGTGCTGAATTTTAAATAATGAAACATATGCTAAGGTTAAATTGGTAAACATTATCCTCCAAATTTAAAGTTAATAAAGTTTTGAACAAGGAAATGCAATTGCTCCTTTGCTGTTTAATACAGTGTTGGAAAGTGCAATTAGATGATCTAAAATAGAAACATGGGAACCACACTTGACAAATGTAGTCAAATTATGGCATATGTGGATTAATGTGATTGTAATGGGAAGAAAATTACAAGATGGCGAAGTAGTATTTACATCACTGGTCAAACAAACAAATAAGATGAAATTAGAAATAAATGAAAAAAAGACAAAATTTATGATAGTATTACAGAAGCCTTACAATGAAAATGAATACTTACAACTTAGTACATATAAATTTTACTTTTGTGTTTCCGTGCATCATAGTATAGGTTAAATAAAACACCAACGTGATGGTACACTGTGCAGGTTTTATTTCTGCAGATTCACTCTACATGTTTTGGGCGTCAGGCACCCATCATCAGGAGTATTTAAAAACTGGCACGGTGGCCACTGGTACGTGTTTTATGTTTGCAGGTAGGTCATCACATCACCATATAAGGGACGACATGTAGAGTGAGTCTGCAGAAATAAAACCTGCACAGTGTAGCATCACGTTGGTGTTTTATTTAACTTAGTACACATAATTTTGTAACAGTGAAAGAATATACCTATCTTGGTAAAATTCCAACAAATGAAAATGAATTAAAACCAGAGAATGAAAAAAGAATTACAAATAGAGAATCTTATGTACGTCTAGCAGAATCTTGGAGAATGAATAAAGATATTGCTAAAATGGTTGGCTATGTTTGAAAGAAAAATTTTAAGAAGAATGTCTGGGGGAATTAAAGTAAATAAAAATTGGAGAAAGTGATATCATAACAAATTAGAGCAGCTGTTTGGAGATTTAGATATACTTTCATTTGTCAGAGTAAGTTGGTTGAATTGGATTGGTCATGTTTACAGAATGTATTTTTAACAAATATGTATACAACTACTTTGACAATTTCCACATCCTTGGTACTTTACCTGTATATGGATATACAGAAAATAAAGTGAATGAATGAATGAATAGTAAAAGGAAATTAAGTCAAGTATTTAACAATAATCATCAGGGAAGCCAACCAAGAGGACGACCAAACAACAGATGGTGCAATTGTGTACAAACAGATATTAGTAAATAAAAAATTTCAAATTGGAAAGAGAGGTCAAAAAAACAGAGCTGGCTGGGAGAAGTCCAGTAAGGAGGTGAAGATCCATGTTGGACTGTAGTGCAGTTGAAGAACGAGGAGGATGGAGAAGAGGAGGGGGAGAAAGAGGAGGAAGAGGTGGAGAAATGAACTCAGTACATCTCTTGAGCCCAGAAAATAAGGCTACAGGGATAAACTGGTTCAATTCAAGCCTTTTTTCACAGCATTGTAAGCCTAGCCTTAGAAACCTCGAGTGTCTTTCACATCCCAGAGCTCAAGGGCTTAGTGAAGGAGAAGTGACTCACCATTTTAATAAACTGCAGGGCAGGCAGTATAAAAGAATTCCTTTTTTCTATGAGCCCCAAAATGTGTAAAGAATGCAGCTGAACAAATGATGTCCCAGAGTAGTAAGCAAGAGAGCAAAATGATAATTTCTGTCACTGCAAGCATGCATAAAAACATACATCCACACATACATGCATATACATACATACAGAGTATACAAAATTTAGTGAAAGAGGGAACAGAATGTAAAATAGGTCATAAAATACAAACTACACAATACAAATATGTTTTAAGTAATTCACAAACAGTATTAAAATGTTACATCACATTAATTATGTACAGCTGGATGGAAGACTATAGTCATTTTTAAACATTAGAAATTCATCAGCAAATGTAAGGGAGTATGTATTTAAGTATCTCTAATCCTGCTTTAAATTAAGCCTTTTCATTTATAAGATTTAGGAGTCTACATGGTAAACTGTCGAATATTTTAATTCCAGCACAGTGTGAGCTAGTCACTTTTCTGAGAAAAATGAAGGGCTGGCAATTGGTCTATGATGATGTTATTTATTATGTACAAAGTTTCAGGGGAGCTGACTGTGATACTGATCACTTTCTAGTGGTTGCAAAAGTTAGGGAAAGACTGGCAGTAATTGGCAAAGTAATACAGAAGTTTGACGGGGAAAGATTTAAATTCAAGAAGCCAAATGAGCTAGAGGTTAGGAAACAATATCAGATAGAGATTACAAACAGATTTGCAGCTCTGGAGAACTTAAATGATGACGAGAACATAAGTAGGTCCTGAGTGACCATTACAGAGAATATCAAAACCTCAGCTACAGAGAGTCTAGGTCTGCATGAATTGAAGTAGCATAAACCATGATTTGATGATGAATGTTTACGTTTTTTAGATCAAAGAAAGCAGTCTAAAATGCAGTGGGTACAGGATCGAAGCCAAAGCAATGTAGATAATCTGAACAATGTAAGATGTGAAGCTAGCAGACTATTTCAGGAACAAAAAAAAAAAAAAAGGAGTATCTGAAAGTTAAAACTGAGGAACTTGTAACTAACAATAAGGTAAAAAAATATTAGTGACTTGTATAAGGGCACAATGATTTTAAGAAGGGTTACCGGCCTAGAACTCATATGGTACAGAATGACGAGGGTGGTGTGGTTACAGATTCTGAAAGTATTTTGGCTAGGTGGAGGAGCTATTTCTCCCAGCTATTGAATGTACATGTGGTTAATGATGTTAGGCACATAGAAATACACACAGCAGAACCACTAGTGCCTGAGCCAAGTTCCTTGGAGTTTGAGTTGGCTATTAGAAGTTAAAAGCCACAAATCACCAGGTATTGATCAAATCCCATCAGAATTGATGAAGGCAAGGGATAGAACCATTTGTTATGAAATCTGTTAACTTATTAGTTCTATTTGGAATAGGGAGAAATTGCCTGAAGAGTGGAAGGAGTGGATCATGGTACCTATCTATAAGAAGGGCGATAAAACAGACTGTAGTAATTATAGGGGCATATCACTTCTGCCATCCATGTACAAAATTTTATCCAGCATCCTGCTGTCAAGGTCAACTTCATATGCAGAGGAAATTATGGGGACCATCAAAGTGGATTTCAACACAACAGGTCAACTACTGATCATTTATTTTGCGTTTGTCAAATACTTGAGAAAAACTAGGAATACAAAATAGCAGTACATCAGCTCTTTATGGACTTCAGTAAAGCTTATGATTCAGTTAGGAGGGAGGTCTTGTATAATATTCTCACTGGGTTTGGTATCCCTATGAAACTGGTAAGGTTAATAAAAATGTGTCTGACTGTAATGTATATCAGAGTCTGAGGGGGCAAAAATTTGTCTGACATGTTTCCTATTAGGAATGGTATGGAAACAAGGAAATGCTTTATTGCCATTGCTTTTCAACTTTGCATTAGAGAATGCCATTTGGAAGTTTCAGGTAAACCAGGATGGCTTGAAATTAAATGGTACATGTTAGCTTTTGGTTTATGCTGATGGTGTTAATATGTTGGGAGGAAGCATACATATCATAAATGAAAATGCAGAAGTTTTGGTAGTGGCTAGTAAGGAGATTGGACTAGAAGTAAATGTTGATGAAATAAAGTATATGGTCGTGTCTTGAGGTCAGAATGCAGGATGAAGTCACAGTTAAGAAGATTGATAATAGTTCCTTTGAAAGGGTGGAAGATTTAAAAAATTTGGGAACAAACTTAACTTATCAAAATTTTATTCAAGAAGAAATTAAGAGCAGATTGAATTCAGGAAATGCTTCGTATCATTCGGTGCAGAATCTTATGTCTTCCATTTTGCTATCCAAAAATTTAAAAATTAAGATATACAGAACTATAATTTTGCTTGTTGTTTTCTATGGGTATGAAACTTGGTCGCTCACACTGGGGGAGGAAGGTAGGCTGAGGGTGTGTCAAAATAGGGTGCTGTGGAGAATATTTGGGCCTAAGAGGGACGAGGGAACAGAGGAGTGGAGAAAACTACATAATGAGGAGCTAAGTGAGCTGTACACCTTACCAAATGTTATTCGGGTGATCAAATAGAGAAGAATGAGGTGGGCGGGGCATGTAGCGCGTATTGGGTTGAGGATAGGCGTATGCAGGATTTTGGTGGGGAAACCTGAGAGAAATCACTTGGAAGACCCAGGCATAGATGGGAGGATGATATTAAGATGGATCTTCAGGATGGGTATGGACTGGAACGAGCTGGCTCAGGATAGAGACAGGTGGCGGGCACTTCTGATTGCGGTAATGTACCTTCGGGCTCCATAAAATGCGGGAAAATTCTACAGGCTTGTCTTTCTGTTTTTCATCGTAACCAATACTTGATGGTTCTTGTGCAAAATTAGACGTTTTACCTAGACTTAGGGCCGAATTGTTGGCAGTAAACCATTTGCTCATATGGGATAGAAGTACCTCAAGCAATAGGACTATGACAGAACTATTTTTGACAATGAAGAGAAATCAACATTGTGAATTCAAATTATGACGTTAATAATATCAGCAAATATTATGGGCGTTGACGTGGTATTTATTCCTGGAAGAAAGTGATTTATGAGTTTTATGAAAAGTACGTGTCCTAGAACTTCTGAGACTTATCACTTGATTTTATTTCAACTTTTTGTTGTCTATCTATTAGTATTTGAACCAATTTGCACCTATTCCTTCAGTTCTATAAAAATGAAATTTAGCTAACAATATTTCGTGATTTACACCATCAACAGCCTGGCCTGCAACATGTCTTTTTTATGGTTAAGAGAGAGGAATGCATTACTTGTAGCGTTTTTTTTGTAGATATCCCTTTCCTGAAGTCAAACTGTTCCGGTACTTGTTAGCTCATATTCAGCATTTTCTGTAGATTTACCTATCCTGAAGTCAGGTTGTTCTGGAAACAACTTTTATTAATATGTAAATGTAATATGTAATTTATTAATGTGTAACCTGTTGTGCATAACCTTCCTGAGAATTGCAGGAACACAAAGTGAATGGTAAAATAGACCTATAATTTGTCAGTCAAGTTTCATTAACAAAAGTGGAAAGCGGAGCACATGTTACCATCACGGCATGCTACGATGTATCAGGAATATATTTTCCCCTAATGGTAATTTTTAAGGACGTGAGGGAAACTTTCAGAACTTCACGGTTTCTTGCGTCGTAGTTATACTGCAATGAAGAGTGATTTGGGCTATGTAGTGAAGTCCTGTTTTTGTGTTGTCTTACCCAAGTGAAATAATCATTCGAGGCCAGCAGCTACAGAATATAACTTGTAGGATTACTTCCTCCAGCTCACATGTCCTACAGCCACTGGAAGAACGTTCTTCAGGGCTCTAAAGGCTCAGTACCACAACATTGCAACAGATTAGATACACCAAGGTTGAGTGTAATTTTCTTCGATTCTTGGAACAGAACTGCATCTTTTGGATGTGCTGCCAAATGTTTCGAATGCCTGCGATAATGCCTTTCTCCGAAGACATGGCTCCAGAAAAGACGTTTGCTCCTGCGTCACCGCACGAGTCTTCTTCCCAACAGCTACAACCCTTCCTGCCACTATCACTGCTACCGAGGCAGTGATAGTGGCTCGGTCTTACTGAGGAAGAGTACCTCGTATGTTAACGTCGAGTCACAACGGGTCTACTGCCGAAGTCATATATAGCGTTGACTTCAAACGCAACAAGCAGTTAAGCTTAAACATTTAGAACTACCTCACACGAACCGGCCAAATGTTTAAGGCATCTTAAGGTCACCTTACTTCGGGCCGGAACAAATCTGGAAGAAATTCGAAATTACAACTGTTTTAAAGTGGGGGGATGGGGGGAGAGGACCAGGGATCGGGGTTAGCTCATGTGTACAAGGGCAGAAGGGATATTCAGTGTTATTAACTGCCAGCAAACGAGGACGAGTGTGGCTTTTGTTTCTTGAACTACTGTAGTGCTGAATCTGAAAAAGTGTGACTGGATTTGTTGCCAGAAATGTAATGTCTGATACCGTGAAATACACTTTGGTGCGAAAGGGAAGGACCACCTTATTTCTTGTAGATGCTAGTTATCAGAACTGTACCAACTGAAGTACTTCTTCGATCAATTCCATTCATTAATTTAATCCTACTATAAAATTAAATTGCCCATCAATTCCATTCATTAATTTAATCCTACTTTAAAATTAAATTGCCTATCCCATTGGACGCGCGGTCTACGGCGCGGGTCTGCAGCCGCTCGCTTGCTGGGATTGTGGGTTCGAATCCCGCCGGGGGCATGGATGCCTGTCTGTTGTGAGTGTTGTGTGTTGTCAGGTAGAGGTTTCTGCGTCGGGCTGGTCACTCGTCCACAGGAATCCTACCGAGTGTGATGTGTCTGAGTGTGATCATAAATCCTCGACAATGAAGAGGCCTTCTCTCACCAGGGCTATTGCGCCATGGTTAAAAAAATTACATTAGTACATATTTTCATGTGATATGAATCTGACATATACAGTAAGATACGTAAACATTGTGTCACCATTCATAAGTATATTTGCTCGTATATTGTAAGCATTAAAGCATGTTCTGCCTGAAATGATTGAAACTGTACTACCTTACCCTATGCATTTCTCACGTAACTTGGTGAATAGTTACCGGGACAAAAATGTTTCGAGCAAAAGGTTGTAGATAAGAATGAAACACACATTTTACATTCAGTACGTTTCTCCTTAAGATTTAGTGATTACGAGGTAATTACAGAGAAGATATGCTAAGGTACGTTGTCGAGCTTGCATAATAAACAGTTTAAAATTGTTCATGGTAGGCTAATGGGCTGTTAGTAGCGTTTAGTGATGCACAGTAACAAGAACGTCTTGTTGTGAACTCTCAGTATCCTGGAATTCAAGTGACATAAGAAATGTGAAAAGTGTCTGTGAAAGTGTATACGTAAGCACATAAGCTACCACTGTTTTCATGGATTAGACACAGATCGGCCTTCAAATCGGTTCTGGTCGAGAAGGAAATATTGTCATGCAGTATGATTGATACTTGGTGCGTCGTCAGTGTGCAGATGGAGGAGACGGTATTCACATGCTGACGCAGACATATCAAATAAGCAGTCCATACAACCAAATAAGAGGTGACTCTGGCGCTTGGGGATTTGGATAGGGTCAAAACTCCACAGCTAACAACTACCACGTTACGAAATGTTACACAAGAATTGGGTTTCGTTTTGTTTGCTAAATGTTTAGGTAGGAAATCTACACGTAGATGAAGATATTAAAATAAATCTGAATAACCAGTGCGTGAAAACGTAAGCTGGTTTCATTTGGCTTATGGCAGGGATCAGTGACACTTGTTTGAAACTGTACATACTTTACACATTATTATTATTTTCTTTGTTATCACCTTTATGCAGTGTATTTACAACTACATACTTGACACAAACTATGTTTCTGGGGTATATAGCGTTGCAGCTGTTCCGTATTTACAATTTATGCGACATGTAATGTTATTTCGTCCGTGTGGTATGTTTTGTACTTTTACACTAGTACATTATTATTATTATTATTATTATTATTATTATTATTATTGTCATCATCATCATCATCATACATGCGTAGTCTACATTAAATCTGTCGGACACAGCTCTACTCTCAAAATTTCGCACCGTCGCCACGTTTGTAATTCTCTAGCGTCACACAATACTGCATTTCATTCATTAGTTATCCGCATCACACCGAAAGCTGAATGTAGGAATTTCTTGCAGCTGCCAATTTGTGTTACATTCTGTAAAAAAGTACCGGAACAGAAGTTATTTTTTTTAATCTATCGTCAGACAAAATTCTGGGACCCTTGATTAAGTGACGCTACTGTCGCTTTCACCCTGACAAATTCGTTTATCCGCTTGTTTTTATTACCAAATCTAGTAAATTAAGCAACGCGACGATGGGGCAAAATCTGATGATAAAATACATTGTCATACCACCCACATTCTATAAAAATCCGTCGACTGCTTCTGCAGTTTATATGGGAAGTCACTCTGACGGCTTGCTGATCTTGTACGCCTATTTTATTTCCTCGATAAAGATAAGTCCTTCTCTAGAAGCATTGTTACTATTCTGTTTTTTCACTGTATTTCTCTAGAAATCCATTAACAAAGTAATACTTCTTACTGGAAATTACTGTAGGATTAGGAAAGGGGTTTTTTTCTTCATTTTTTAAAAGGTATAACAGTTCTGTTGCATTCCACCTTATACTTCGTCCGCCCGATACGTCAGTAACTGGGAACCAAGCAACATATGACGTGCTTCTAGCATAGTAGGGTCACACAAGGAATGCTTTATTGCACTACTGGAAATTCGAAGTTGCTTGGGATATAGTGTACTGTGCAATACGGCCACACCAATAGTTGCTCTGCTTCCACTAGATACCAGTTAACGCAGCATAAAACTTCAAATGACCGTCGTGTTAACTTTTATTTATTTATTCTTTATTTTAATTCTTGGCGCTAATACTCTTGATGTGCGATTGTTGAGAGAGATTTCGGTACATTCCGGATGTATTTTTTAAAGTGCAAATGTGTTTCTCACATGTTTATTTTAAACTCTAAGCACAGGCAACTAGTAAGCTTTGATCTCGTGGGATATATGCTAGCAGAGATGAGCTGAATTTCTTACGAGATGCGATTTTCATGAGCGGGTGGGCTGTGGCCAGAAGATACCTGGGCTTTCCGGTGAACGGTTAATTAGGACCGAAGGTTGGCAATGCAGTCGTTATTTCAAAATTCGACCTTTTTCAACTCATCCTGAATCGTCCGTCGGCAGTTCTGCTGGTCTGCTTGTCCCACGATCCGATCCAGATCGGCAAACCGAACTGCATCACTGTAGTCTCCACCGTACGGCTCGATAAATACCATTTTTCAATTTCGTTACTTTTCCTCTTCTAGTCACCAACAGTAACACAACCAACGCCTCATTTTTTCTTCCAATTTTTGCGTAGTTTCGTAATTATCTGGTGCTTGTAAGGCTTCACATTTTTGTACCATGGAAACAACCACGTTTTTCCCTAAGCCGTTTGGTACTGGCAAGTTACTAACTTCTATCGACACACTAAATCACTAACGAGTACCTACGTAACTGCAGACAATAAGCAATGTAAACACACAAACGTAGAACAATTAAAAATGTAGAAACATGAACGTGGTGTGGAGTATAATTCATTCCGTAACACGCTGGCTTGTATATCGATAAAATTCTATTTTTGTAAAATGAAAGTTTACAAACGTAAAACAGCTTTTGAACGACACGGCACGTCGGATAAAAAGGAATATCAAGTAACCGCATTTCGGAAAATCAGGATCAAAGAGTTCACACGGTAATTTATTGTAGAGCTGAATGGCAGTATTTTCACCATCAGGCGTTACTAGATTTATTCTATAAACGTCTAGTAAGTTCATTGGTTAGTACTGCATAAAAGGTTAGCACTTTTTGAATAAGGCATTATGGTTAAAGTTCCGGACATGTGTGCATGTGTGTGAAAAATAGACCATTTCGCCGCGTGTACTTCCCATAGAGCGGTCAATGTCCTCCCGTGACAGCCGCCAGAGTTTAAGAAGTACACGTATTTTCTGAGCGACAGATTTTTTGCTTTTCCATAACAAGCACCTTTGCATCGGTTCTATGTGGTTCATACAGGGGAATTTTCACTTTCAAATATTATTCAAATAATTACTAAGGTCATGGCCAAACGAGTGAAACTGACCACCACTGGCCAGTCGTTTGTTGACCTTGGATGTGGGAAGGGAGGATGGAGGGAAATGCTTCTCGCTTCGTAACGTGTAGGCCTACTTCTCACGGAAGGTTATTATATCAAACAATGCGAGAAGTAG
>Ga0209755_10006458_pt1 | contig 12972 bp, 10 predicted proteins | sample TergutCo191P1_FD_187301 | JGI IMG/M metagenome (GOLD analysis project Ga0209755, IMG submission 187301) | Cornitermes sp. P1 segment gut microbial communities from Petit-Saut dam, French Guiana - Co191P1 (SPAdes) (version 2) | ecosystem: Host-associated > Arthropoda: Insects > Digestive system... | reverse complement strand
CCACACACATACCCACAACATAACAATTGAAACACAAGGAGAGTATTATGGCTAAACAAATCATTTACGGCGAAGAGGCACGCCGCGCCCTGCAAGCGGGCATTGACAAACTGGCAAACACCGTCATCATCACGCTCGGACCGAAAGGGCGCAACGTGGTGCTGGACAAAAAATACGGCGCACCGCTCATCACCAACGACGGCGTGACCATCGCCAAAGACGTTGAGCTCGAAGACGCATTTGAGAACATGGGCGCACAACTGGTGAAAGAAGTCGCCACCAAAACCAACGACATCGCAGGCGACGGCACCACCACCGCCACGCTGTTGGCGCAAGCCCTCGTTCGCGAAGGCATGAAGAACGTCGCCGCCGGCGCAAACCCCATGGCCGTGAAGTACGGCATCCAAAAAGCGGTGAACACCGCCGTTGAAGCCCTGCAAGCCCACAGCAACACCGTCAACTCCCCCGCAGACATCGCGCGCATCGCCACCGTGTCATCCGGCGACGCGAACATCGGCGCAATCGTGGGCGAAGCCATGGAGAAAGTCACCAAAGACGGTGTCATCACCGTGGAAGAAAGCAAAACCGCCGACACCACCTGCGACGTGGTCGAAGGCATGCAGTTTGACCGCGGCTACATCAGCCCCTACATGGTCACAGATGCCGAGAAAATGGAAGCCGTCATCGACAACGAAGAGGCCTTCATCCTCATCACCGACAAAAAAGTCACCAGCTTCGCCGACATCCTGCCGCTGGTGGAGCAAGTGCTGCAAATGCAGAAAAAACTCGTCGTCATCGCCGAAGACATCGAAGGCGAAGCCCTGCAGTCCATCTTGGTCAACCGCCTGCGCGGCATCTTCGTGTGTGTCGGCGTCAAAGCCCCCGGCTTCGGCGATCGCCGCAAAGAAATGCTGCAAGACATCGCCACCCTCACCGGCGGGCAAGTGGTTACCAGCGACCTTGGGCTTGAGCTCAAAGATGCCACCATCGCTGACCTCGGCCGCGCCAAAACCGTGCGCGTGACCAAAGAAACCACAACCATCGTCGGCGGCGCAGGCAACAAAGCAGACATCGATGCCCGCGTGGCGCAAATCCGCGCAGCCATTGACGTGAGCACCAGCGACTTCGACCGCGAAAAACTGCAAGAGCGTCTGGCGAAACTCGCAGGCGGCGTGGCAGTGGTCAAAGTTGGCGCTGCCACCGAAACCGAAATGAAAGAGATGAAACTGCGCATCGAAGATGCCCTCGCAGCCACCAAAGCCGCCGTTGAAGAAGGCTATGTCGCAGGCGGCGGCGTGGCGCTGCTCAACTGCGTGCCCGCCGTGCAAGCGCTGCTCAACGACATCACCGACCCCGACCACAAAACCGGTGTCAACATCGTCCTCAAAGGCCTGGAAGCGCCCGTGCGCCAAATCGCGCAAAACGCAGGCGTGGAGGGCAGCGTGGTAGTCAACGCCATCATGGCAAAAGGCGGTCTGAACTACGGCTACGACTTCTCCACCGACACCTACGGCGACATCCTGCAAGCGGGCATCCTCGACCCCACCAAAGTCACTCGCTCAGCGCTCACCAACGCGGCTTCGGTTGCCGCCATGGTGCTCACCACCGAGTCCCTCGTGGCCGACAAACCCGACCCCGCAGCCGACGCAGCCGCAAGCGCCGCTGCCATGGCCGGTGCCGGCGGCATGGGTGGCATGTACTAAGCAGCGCAGCGTGATAAAAAATATAGAGGCAGGGAGTAATCCCCGCCTCTTTTTCGTGTGATGAGTTCGCTTCAAACGTCCTTATGCTAATAACTTGCTTAGCCAGTCGATGCATTCCTCGGTCACATCTGTCACATGTTCGGCCACGGCTTCAATCACGAGCAATTTGAAGGGTTCACTTGCATGTTTTTGTGCCAAAGTCTGCAGCGCATTGAGTGTTGCAAAGACATCCACGGATTTTTCTCCTCTCCTCTATATTTCGTCTTTGTGACATTATACCACACATCGTGACAAAAGTCAACAGTTTGGCAAAAATATTTTCCGCCCCTGCGGGTTGCGCTCGCCGCGCAGGCATTACTTTTTTTGCAAAAAAAGTAATCAAAAAAACCTAGATTTTTATAAAAGCCCACCTCCTGCGTGACGGGAAGTGGGTTTTTGCTATTTTGTTAATCGTCCACCGCGAAGCGGGGAAAAGTTTTTTGTGCTACTTTTTTTCAAAAAAGTAGCACATCACTCCTGTCACTGCGCGGCGTAAACGTCATACTGCGCCCAGATGTCTTCGAGCTCGTGCAGCGTCTGCAGCACTTCGTCGCCTTGGCTGCGCGCGCAGGCGGCCAGCAGCGCGTTGATCAAGCTCAGCGGCGCCACCAGCGAATCCACGAACGACGCCGCGTCGCACGCCGCGAGCAGCACATGCTCGCTCACCTGCGCGATGGGCGACTGCGGTGCGTCGGTGATGGCAACGGTGGTCGCGCCGCGGTCGCGCGCAAAACGCAACGCACTCAGTGTGCGCTCCGAGTATCGCGGAAAACTGATGGCGATGCACATGTCTTGCTCGCCGATGCGCATCATCTGCTCGGCGCTGCTGGCATCCACATGCACCACGTCTGGGTGCAGAATGTTCAGATACAGCGCCAGAAAATGCGCCAGCGCCGCCGACGACCGCGTGCCCTGGATGTAAATCCGCCGCGCTTGGGCGATGGCCTGCACCACAGCCGCGAAAGCCTCGCGATCGGTCTGCTCAAGCGTGCGGCGAATGAGCTCGGCATCCGCAGCCATCGTGCGGTCAAGGATTTTGTCTTCGCGGCTGCCCAGCTTCACATCTGCCGCCTGCAAGCGCTGCACGCTGGTGAGGCTGCTGCGAATCATGTCCTGCAGATATTTCTGCAGTTGTGGGTAGCCGCCATAGCCCGCAACCGCCGCAAAGCGCACCACCGTGGACTCACTCACGCCCACCGTCGCGCCGATGGCAGCCGCCGTCATGAACGCAGCTTTGTCAACGTTTTGCATGATGAAATCCGCCACTTTGCGGTGGCTTTTCGATAGCCCGGGATAATGCTGCTGAATCTGTTGAAATATCATGCCCGCAAACTCACACCCATCTTGTCAAGTGCCTTCACGCAGCGTTTCACTGCCGCGTCGGCCTGTTCGTCCGTCAGCGTGCCTTCCGCGCTGCGCAACCGCAGGCTAAAGGCCACGCTTTTCTTGCCCGCCGCAACTTGCTCGCCGGTATACACATCAAACAGCGCAACTTGCTCGCACAGCTTGCCGGCGGCTTGTTCGATCGCCTGTTGCAGCGTGAGCACCGGCACATCAACGTCGCACACGAGCGCCAAGTCCCGCGTGATGCCCGGGTAACGCGGCAACGGCTTGTAGATCACCGCGCGATCTGCGTTGGCGAACAGCACGTTGAAGTTCATCGTGCAGGTGTAGGCACGCATGCCCAGCTCGTAGTTCTCTTGCACCTGCGGCGAAACCTCGCCAAACCAGCAGAACTCCTCGCCGTCAATCGCAAGTGCCGCAGCACGCCCGGGATGCAGCGCATAAGGCTCGGCAATCGCCAAAATGTCATACTTCGCCACGCCGCAGCGCGCAAGCAGCTGCTCAATCGCGCCCTTGAGCGTGAAGAAATCCACCCCCGCGCCATACATGCCAAGCGTCACCACCGTGCGCTCTTCGGGCAGCTCTTCTTCGCCGCGCGCTCCCCCCTGCCCCTGCGGGGCATCCCCCCTCGGCGAGGGGGGCAAGTATATCGTGGCCAGCTCATACAGCGCCGCCGACACATTGCGGTTGTTATAGTTGCGGCTGAGCACCTCAAGCATGCTCGGCAGCGGAATCGTGCGCATCACGCTGGTGTCTTCGCCGAGGGGGTTGCTAATCACCACGCTGCGGCGCAAGAACGAATCCGCGGGCAGGTCGAGTTTATCATAGCCTTTCGGGCTGATGAACGACCACGTTTGAATCTCGCTGAAGCCCTGCGCACGCAGCACCTCGCCCACAAAGCTTTGCAGCAGCTGGCGCGGCGTGAGGCGAGCATCCGCCAGCCCAAGCAGCGGCGCATGCGGAATTTTATCATAGCCAAACAGCCGTGCCACTTCCTCCGCGAGGTCTTCGCGCGCCACGAGGTCATTGCGCCACGTCGGCACGGTCACTTCGTTGCCGTTTACGGTGCAGCCCAAGCTTTCCAGCATCGCAACTTGCGTGGCAGCCGGGCAATCAATGCCGATGAACGCACTCGCCCAAGCATAGTCAAAGTGGATGCTGCGCTGCGCCTTCGGCGTGGGGAACACGTCCACCACCCCGCTGACAATATCACCGGCGTCGAGTTCTTGCACCAGTTCCAGTGCCCGTGCGAGCACACGCACGCAGCCGTCGGGGTCGAGTTCTTTCTCATAGCGCGCGCTGGATTCCGTGCGCAAGCCGAGTGCCTTCGCCGTCGCCCGCACCTGCTGCCCATAGAAACACGCCGACTCAAACACCACCGTCTGGGTGTCATCCATCACCCCGCTGAACTCGCCGCCCATCACCCCGGCAACCGCCACGGGTTTTTGCGCGTCAGCAATCACCAGCATGTTGTCGCGCAGCTCGCGTTCCGTGCCATCGAGGGTCGTGATCTTCTCCCCTGCCGCAGCGCGGCGCACCACCACCTGCCCGCCGTCCAGATAGCGCGAATCAAAGGCATGCATGGGCTGCCCAAACTCCAGCATCACATAGTTGGTGATGTCCACCATGTTGTTGATGGGTCGCACGCCGCTGGCACGCAGGCGCTCGCGCAGCCAACGCGGGCTGGGCGCAACACGCACGTTTTGCACCACCGCACCGGCATAGCGATAACACAGGCTCGGCTCATCAATTTGCACCTTCAGGTGCTCGTTCACGTCACCCGTGCCGCTCGGCAGCGCAGGCTCAGCCACCACGAAAGGCACGCCGAACGTCGCCGCCGCCTCGCGCGCAAGACCAACCACGCTCAAGCAGTCCGGGCGGTTGCTGGTGATCTCAAACTCCGTCACGATGTCATCAAGACCCAGCGCCGTTTGAATCGCAAGCCCCGGCTCGCGCGTGCAGTCGTCCCCCAGCAAAAAGATGCCGTCCTCCACCGCATACGGGAAGTCGTGCTGGGTCAAGCCCAGCTCATCAATGCCGCACAGCATGCCTTGGCTGGCAACGCCGCGCATCTTGGTTTTCTTGATTTGCACGCCGCCGGCAATCACCGAGTTATCCTTCGCCACGGGCACATAGCAGCCTGCCGTCACATTCTGCGCCGCCGTGACGATCTGCACCTGCTCGCCGCCCACGTCAATTTGGCACACCCACAGGCGGTCGCTGTCGGCATGGCGTTCAACCGCCGTCACCAAGCCAACCACGATGTTTTGCAGCTGGCTGCCCTCTTGCGCAAAGGCCTCAACTTTCGAGCCGCTCATGGTCATGGCATCCGCAAATTGTTTGTCGCTGCATGCGAGCTTAACGTGCTCGCTCAGCCATCTTTTTGAACATTTCATGTGTTACTCCTTGTGCCCCCACCGCCCCTTTCAGGGGCACCTCCCCCAAGGGGGAGGCATTAACTGGGCGGGCTTCTTTCAGGTAAAATATTTGTCAACCGGCAAAAATGCTAAGTAAAATCAACGCAGAGATTTGATGCCTCCCCCTTGGGGGAGGTGGCACGCGTAGCGTGACGGTGGGGGTCAAAACTGCCCCAAAAAGCGCAGGTCATTTTCAAACAGCAAGCGAATGTCATCAATGCGAAAGCGCGTCATCGTGATGCGGTCAAGGCCCATGCCAAACGCGAAGCCGCTGTACACTTCCGGGTCAATGCCGCCGCGGCGCAACACCTCGGGATGCACCATGCCACAGCCCAGCAGTTCAATCCAGCCTTCGCCTTTGCACAAGCCGCAGCCGCTGCCACCGCAACGGAAGCAGCTCACATCCACCTCGCAGCTCGGCTCGGTGAACGGGAAATGGTGCGGACGAAACCGCGTCTGCGTCGCCTCACCAAACAGCCGCTTGCACATCAGGTCAAGGGTATGCTTAAGGTTCGCCATCGTCACGCCTTTGTCTACCACCAAGCCCTCAATCTGGTGAAACACCGGTGAGTGCGTGGCATCCAGGCTGTCTTGGCGATACACCCGCCCCGGCGCAATGATGCGAATCGGCGGCGCGTTTTCTTCCATGTAGCGAATCTGCACCGGCGACGTCTGCGTGCGCAGCAGCATGCGCTCGGTGATGTAGAACGTGTCGTGCGTGTCCCGCGCAGGGTGCCCCGGCGGCAGGTTGAGCGCCTCAAAGTTGTAGTAGTCCCACTCCACTTCGGGCCCCGTTGCCACGCTAAAGCCCATGCCCAAGAAGATCTCCTTGATCTCATCCTGCACGATGCTCAGCGGGTGCTTGTGCCCCACTTCGCGCTGCGTGCCCGGCATGGTGATGTCGATTTTCTCGCTCGCCAACCGAGCCGCGAGTTCCGCCTGTTTGAGCGCGCCGCCGCGTTGCTCCAGTGCAGCTTCGAGCTGCGCGCGCACTTCGTTGGCAAGCTGACCCATCACAGGGCGCTCCTCGGCGCTGAGCTTGCCCATCTGCTTAAGAATGGCCGTCAGCTCTCCTTTTTTGCCCAGATAATTCACGCGCACGCCCTCAAGCTCTTGCGTGCTTTCGCACCCGGCGATGCGCTGCGTTGCTTGCGCTTGTAATTGCAATAATTGTTCTTTCATCTATGTCATCCTCCTAAAATAGACCAGTTATTGTGCCATCGTCATCGATGTCCATGCGGCACGCGGCGGGCGTTTTGGGCAAGCCGGGCATGACCATGATGTCGCCTGTGTAGGCCACCACAAAGCCTGCGCCGGCGCTCACGGTCACGTCACGCACGGTGATGCTGTGCCCGCGCGGGCTGCCGAGCTTCGCTGGGTCATCGCTGAGCGAAGCGGGCGTTTTTGCCACGCAAACCGGCAGATTATCATAGCCCAACTCAACCAGCCGCTTCAGCGATTTCTCCGCCGCCGGGGTGAACTGCACGCCGTCCGCGCGATAAAGCGTGGTGGCAATCTTGTGCAGCTTTTGCTTGATGCCATCCTCCAAGTCATACAGCGGCACATAGTTCGCCGGTTGCGCGCAGGCTTCAATCACAAGCTTAGCCAGTTCCTCGCCACCCGCGCCGCCATGGGCGAACACCTCACACAACGCGATAGGCACCGGGCAGTTCGCGCGCAAAAACGCGATCTCTTCGTCCGTGTCGTCCGCAAAGCGGTTGAGCGCAACCACCACCGGCAAGCCAAAGCCCTGCATGTTCTCCACATGCGTCTGCAAGTTCGGGTAGCCCGCAGCCAAGTCGCCGCCGCCGTTGTGTTTGAGCGCGCGCACCGTGGCAACAATCACCACACAGCTCGGCACAAACCCGCCCGCTCGGCACTTGATGTGCAGGAACTTCTCTGCCCCAAGGTCGCTGCCAAAGCCCGCCTCGGTGATGGCGTAATCCCCCAGCTTCAGCGCGAGTTTCGTTGCACGCAAGCTGTTGCAGCCGTGCGCGATGTTCGCAAACGGTCCGCCATGCATCAGCGCAGGACTATTCTCAAGCGTCTGCACCAAGTTCGGGTTCAGTGCATCCTTCAGCAGCAGCGTCATCGCGCCGCACACGCCCAGGTCGCGGGCATACACCGGCTCGTTCGCGTAGGTATACGCCACCAGCATCCGCTCCAGCCGAGCACGTAGGTCAGCGCGGTCATCGGCAAGGCACAAAATCGCCATCACTTCGCTCGCCACCGTGATGTGGAAGTGATCCTCGCGCGGCACACCATTGATGCGTCCGCCCAAGCCCACCGTGATATTACGCAGCGCGCGGTCGTTCATGTCCAAGCAGCGCTTGAACAAAATCTGCCGCGGGTCAATCCCAAGCGGGTTGCCCTGCTGCAGGCTGTTGTCGAGCGCCGCACACAGCAAGTTGTTCGCCGACGTGATGGCATGCATGTCGCCGGTGAAGTGCAGGTTAATGTCCTCCATCGGCACCACCTGTGCATAGCCGCCGCCTGCTGCCCCGCCTTTGATGCCGAACACCGGCCCCAGGCTTGGCTCACGCAGTGCAATCACCGCGCGCTTGCCCAGGCGTTGCATCGCCTGCCCCAGCCCGACGGTCACCGTCGTTTTGCCTTCGCCAGCAGGTGTCGGGTTGATCGCCGTCACCAGCACGAGTTTGCCGTTGGGTTCGTCTGCTGTTTTCGCAAACAGTGCATGGCTAAGCTTGGCCTTGTCACGGCCATAGCATTCAAGATCCTCTTCGCCAAGCCCAAGCTGCGCCGCCACCTGTGTGATGGGCAGCATCTTCGCCGATTGCGCGATATCCACGTCGCTGCGCATAATTGTCCTCCAAACTAAAACTAACCTCTATTATACACCGTTGCAAGAAAAATTGCAAGCCCATTTCGCAATAAAAAACAGGCGGATTTCTCCGCCCGTGCAATGTTTTCGTGTTGGTCAGTCCGAGTGCACATCCTCGCGCACCATCGCCGACAGCGACGGCGACATCCATTCGCTCCACTCAAGAATCTGGTTGGTCGTTTCACGCGTGACTTTCGCCTCATATTTGATTTCGTCGATGTCTTCCTTAATCTCGTCAATGTCACCCTTGATACCAACAATATCTTCTTCAATCGCATCAAGCCGCACATCAATTTTGTCAAGCCGCACATCAATGCCGTCAAGCCGCTGCGTCAGGCGTTTATCCATATCCGCCATTTTTGTGCCCAACTGCGTAACCTCTGTGCCTAGTTTTGCGACCTCTGCCCCTATTTGTTCAATTGCTACTAAGATTTTCTCTTCGTTCATCTTGCTGCCCCTTTCCCCGCTCTTCCCTCTAATCTTAACACACTTCCCTCCCCTTGTCAAGTCATATTTGACATTTTCGCGCCCGCATGGTATAATAAAAACATGTTTAATCTCACCACCACCAACGGCGCTGCCCGCACCGGCGAGCTGCACACCCCGCATGGCGCAATCCGCACGCCGTGCTTCATGAACGTCGCCACCGGCGGCGCGATCAAAGGTGCTGTCAGCGCACACGACATGGCCGATCATCTCGGCACACAGGTGATGCTCTGCAACACCTACCACCTCCACGTTCGCCCCGGCGACGAACTCGTGTGCAACGTGGGCGGACTGCACCAATTCACCGGCTGGCAAGGCCCGATTCTCACCGACAGCGGGGGCTTTCAGGTCTTCAGTTTGGCCAAGCTGCGCAACATCAAAGAAGAAGGTGTCACCTTCGCCAGCCACGTCAACGGCGCGCGCATTTTCATGGGTCCCGAAGAAAGCATGCGCATCCAGCACAACTTGGGCAGTGACATCATCATGGCCTTCGACGAATGCGTCGCCAACCCGGCAGAGTATGCCTACGTCCAAGCGTCATGCGCACGCACAACGCGCTGGCTGGTGCGTTGCATTGACGAACTGACTCGCCTTGAATCTCACCAAATGCTCATGGGCATCAGCCAAGGCGGAACATACGAAGACCTGCGCATCGCACACATGCAGGAAATCGCAGCCCTTGACCTGCCCGGCTATGCCATCGGCGGGCTTGCGGTGGGCGAGCCGAAGGAGGAAATGTATCGCATCGTCGCCGCTGTTGAGCCCCACATGCCGCGCCACAAGCCAAGGTATCTCATGGGCGTGGGCACGCCTGGCAACCTGCTTGAGGCTGTGCGCCTGGGCATTGACATGTTCGACTGCGTCATGCCAAGCCGAAACGCCCGCCATGGTCATCTCTTCACCTGGCAGGGGGTTATCAACTTGAACAACCAAAAACACGCGCAAGACCAACAGCCCATCGACCCTGCCTGCACTTGCCCCACCTGCGCGCGCCACAGCCGTGCCTATCTGCGGCACTTGCTCAAAAGCGGCGAGGGGCTTGCCCAGCGTTTGTTGGTCATGCACAATTTGCATTTTTACAACACCCTCATGCAGCACATGCGTGAGCACATTGCACAGGGCACGTTTGGCGATTTTTACGCCCGGCATGTGGATGTGTTGGATAAACGCGTGTAGCCCCCACCGTCACGCCTGCGCTGGATTTGCTAAGTGCGTTTTCATTTAAGCGAAATGCCTTTGCCCGGTTGGTGCCTCCCCCTTGGGGGAGATGGCGCAACGCGCCGGTGAGGGTGTGGCTACATCCATAGCACACCCAGCAGCGCAAAGTAGGCAAAATACTGAATGCCCAGCCAAATCCATTCCCAAATCTGCGCGAAGAAGTCTAACATCACCGAAATCCTCCCTTGCTTTTTCACCAGTATAGCACATGCGCAGCCGCTTGTCAACCCCGGGGTGTGCCTTCATGCCCGAAACCTTAACACCACCATCTTTTTATCACCCGGGTGGCGCGCCCGCCACCCCTACATGCCGCGGCTTAATGAAAGTCCGAGTTTCGCCAGAGCCCCCCCCCCCCACCACCACACACCCAACCAAGCATTCCGCACTAAGCACGGATTAAGGAGATAATATGCCCCGCAAACAATGGCTGTTGAATAAAAACCTTGCGGCATGCCGCCAAGCCGCCGCCGAGCTGGCGCAGGAGCTTGAGCTGCCCGCCTTCGCCACGATGCTGGCGCTGGGGCGCGGCATGGGCGAGGACGAACTCCCCGGCTTTTTGGGGCTTGAGGACGAACCCCTCGTCAACCCCTACGACCTGCCGGACATGGACGCCGCCGTGGAACGCATCGAACTTGCCCTCGCGCGCGGCGAGCACATCACCGTGTTCGGCGATTACGATGCCGATGGGGTCACGGCAACGGCGCTGCTCACCATGTATCTGCAAAGCCGCAGCGAGCACGTCACCTGGCACATTCCCGACCGCCAAGCCGAGGGCTACGGTCTCACCATCGGCGCGATTGACAAGCTCGCCGCGCAAGGCACGCAGCTGATTGTGACGGTCGATAACGGCGTGAGCGCACTGCGTGAAATCGCGCACGCCAAAGCGCTGGGCATCGACACCGTTGTCACCGACCATCACCAGTGCGGCAGCGAGCTCCCCGCCTGTTGCGCCGTTGTCAACCCGCACCGGCAAGACTGCGACCTGCCCTTCAAAGATTACACCGGCGTGGCGGTCGCCTTTTTGCTCGTCTGCGCCCTCGAAGGCAGCGAGCCCGAAGAACTCCTGCCCCACTACGCTGAACTCGTCGCCCTCGGCACCGTCGCCGACGTCGCTCCCCTGCTCGGCGACAACCGCGTCTTCGTCCGCGCAGGCCTTGAGATGCTCAACACCAACCCCGGCCTGCCATTCGCAGCGCTGCTTCGCCTCGCCAACGCCCAGCGCAAGCCCCTCGGCACCTCAGCGTTTTCTTTCATGTTAGCCCCACGCATCAACGCCGCCGGGCGCATGGGTCTTGCGCACGAAGCCCTTGCGCTGCTGCTGTGCCGCGACGAAGCCCAAGCCGAACGGCTCGCCCAAACGCTTGATGTCTACAACCACGACCGCCAGCGCGTGGAGCAAGAAATCTTCGCCCAAGCCGCCGCCTGGCTTGAGGCAAACCCGGCAAGGCAGCACGACCGCGTGCTCGTCTTCGCCGGCGAAGGCTGGCACGAAGGCGTGGTCGGCATCGTTGCCGCACGGCTGATGGAACGCTGCGGCAAGCCCGTGCTCATGATCACCCAAAACGGCGAACACGCCAAGGGCAGCGGGCGCAGCATCCCGGGTTTTCATCTGTTTCATGCGCTGCAGAACTCGGCACACCTCATGCAAAAATTCGGCGGACACGAACTCGCCGCGGGCTTTTCTCTGCCAGCTTGTGATGTCAACCGACTGCGCGAGGAGATCAACGCTTATGCCGCAACACAAGACATGCCCTTCCCCGCCCAGCACGTGGACTGCAAGCTCAAGCCCGCGCACCTCACCGCCGATTTAGCCGACGAGCTCGCCCTGCTTGAGCCATTCGGGCAAGGCAACCCGCAGCCGATCTTCGCCCTGCCCAAGATGACCCTGCTTGCCGCCACGCCCGTCGGCGAGGGCAAGCACCTGCGCCTTACGCTGGAGCAAGGTCACCCCCCGTCTGCTACGCAGCCTCCCCCCTCTAAAGAAGGGGGTAGCCGCATCACCGTCATGGCGTTTCGCACCACCATTGACGACTTCGCCTTCGCAACAGGTGATATCCTCGACCTCGCCGTCACCCTCGAAGCCAATGAGTTTCGCGGGCAGCGCGACGTGTCGCTCATCCTCAAGAACGCCAAGTTCAGCCTGCTGCCCAACGATGCCCTGCTACAGGCCGAGCGCATCGTCGAGCAAGTGCTGCGCCGCGAGCCGGTGCAACTCGTTCCCCCCACCCGCGAGGACGGCGCATTGGTTTTTCGCGCGCTCAAGACCGCACAAAAGCCCCTCTCCATCGAGCGCATTCTCCTGCAAGCCCAAGCCACCGAAGCCGACTTCCCCCGCCTGTGGCTCGCCGCCGAGGTGTTGCGCGAGCTCGGTCTCGCCGCCACCGACGCCCAAGGGCGCTACACCCTCGTCCCCTGCGCCGAAAAAACGCCCTGGGAAAACGCGCCTGTGTTACTTTTCCTGAAAGAAAAGTAACCACCCCATCTTCAAATAACACACATATTTTTACACTTCGGGCGGCAAGATTGCCGCCCCTACATGCCACGGCTTGATGAAAGTCGAAGAAAACCGTTTCCTGAGCGGCCCTCGCGCGGGCGCGGGGGCTGTCGCCGCGAACGAAACCGGCACATCGCACGACGTTGGCGCGGCGACTGGGGGTGCGGATTGCGCTGGCGCGTCTTGTTGTGGTTATCGTTTCAAACGCACTTGTGCTCCGCACGCCTTCCTCACCCCTCGCGGCTCGGGGAGCTCCTTCCAGAGGAAGGAGCCTGGGGGCTTGTTCCTTCAAGTTTCGCTATCGTTATCCGCTTAATCCTTAGCTCCTTCCTCCGGAAGGAGCTGGCACGCGTCGCGCGTGACTGAGGAAGGTTCGCGGAGCGACGCGACCCGCGGCTTGCGCATTCGCCTGCGTCAGCATGTAACATG
>Ga0209755_10006457_pt1 | contig 12973 bp, 8 predicted proteins | sample TergutCo191P1_FD_187301 | JGI IMG/M metagenome (GOLD analysis project Ga0209755, IMG submission 187301) | Cornitermes sp. P1 segment gut microbial communities from Petit-Saut dam, French Guiana - Co191P1 (SPAdes) (version 2) | ecosystem: Host-associated > Arthropoda: Insects > Digestive system >... | reverse complement strand
TTCCGTTAAAAGGAGCCACCAGCTTGGATTCTTCCCGTTGCGTTGCCAGGATGGCACGTTCGTTCTCCGCGTTACGCAACTCCAACTGCTGTGCCTGCACCATAAAATCCAATTCCAACCGGCTTCGTTCAATTTCCTGCATACGCTGCTCTCGCTGTATATGCGATTCATTTATATTTTCCCGGGTTAAAATATCGTTTCGTGCAATTAACATCTCCAGATTGTTTGTGTGCAGTCGGTTATCCAGCACATGGCGTTGGCGCATCGTTGTTATGCGCATGTCATGTAATTCAATTTGTTCCACTAACCATTCATCATCCAACTGCGCCAATATTTGCCCCGCCTGCACCACATCACCCGGTTGCACCTTATACGCACCAAAAAGACCCGCCGCCGCACCAAAATTAAGGGGTACCGTGTCGCGTCTTATTATCGCCTCACGCAAGGTAATGTCCGCAACCAAACCCCGCGAAACGATTTCCGTGTCAAACAATATATCCGCAATAACCGGTTGCAATAATACCGGCGGCGCAGGTGGTTCCGATGCACAGGCAGACAATACAAAAACAACCACCGCTAAAAACCCAATGGTAAATATCTTTTTACCCAAGGATAATTAACTCTCCTTCTGAAAGACCGTTTTTAACTTCATACGAAAAATTTCCGCGCAAACCCAGCTCTATGTCACGAATCACCCGAATCCCTTGTTCGGTTAACACATAAACAAACACCCGTTCGCTGGCACGGCGAATCGCATTAAGCGGAATATACAATACATCCAAAGCCTCATCCAACGGCACATGCACAAACCCGATGGGACGCGGGGGTAATACAGGTACTTCGTCGGCAAATGTAAGGTATATATGGTATTCGTCCGTGCCGTCCCTTGCAATGCCGTAATCCTCCGGGTTTATCACCACCACACGGTACGGCACCTGCCCGATGGTTATGGTAAAAAAATCACCCGCTTGCATACGCAGCGCGGCTTCCCTGGAACGTAATTCAAAAATATTATCTATTTGGTCCACAACCGTCGCAACCGTCAGCATAGCACTGGATACCATTCCCTCCGTAAATATAATTACATGAGAAACGGTGCCATCCATGGATGCGCGTAAATAACGGCGTTCGTTTTGTTCACGCAAGTATGTGAGGGTACGATTCAAAAAATAAATTTCTTCATTGATACGTTCCATTTCAGCCAAATAGCCCGCATCATCCATAGGGATTCCCGTATCGGCTGCAAAACGCAGTGCCATCTCATGACGCATAACCACTCGGTTACGCTCCAAGGTAAGACGCGCCTCCAGCAATAATGTATCGCGCAGTCTGTTTTCAATATCGGGCCAATATAATGAAGAAACCACATCACCCGCAAGCACAAAATCACCTGTATCCACATATATACCTGCTACCCGCAATCCGGCCAATTCGAAATGCAACCGCTCTTCCCGCACAGGAACATATACCGCCGTAGGATTAACAAAACTCATGACATCACCCCGGGCGACAGGAACGGTACGAAGCGGACGCGCCTGGGGAACATACACCCGTGGCGGCGGCGGCACAGGGTCCTCCACAGGCAACAACGCACAGCCGGCTGTTATAACCAGTAGAATAAGAAGCACCCAACATTTTTTCATTATCCTACAATACCCGTACGCTCAATGGATTGAATAAAACGTTTTTGGAATACGGCATAAATGAACAATGGCGGTAAAATCGTTAATAAGATAGAAGTGGAGGTTATAATGGAAAAATAAGCAAGGTTACCGGCGGCTTCGGTCTGCATTAAAACGATGCTGGCAAACCGATGGGGCAAAATGGAAAGCATACTGGCCAATGTGACCAAATTCGGCAAAAACATAAACGAATACAAGGAATCCGTCCATTGCCACACAAAGGAAAATAAAAATATGGCGGTCATAATCGGCATTACCCCGGGTAATAATACGCGAACCAAAACGCGGAACGGCCCGGCACCGTCTATGGATGCCGCCTCGGCAATTTCCTTGGGCATACCCCGAAACGCCTGCCTTGCCAGGAAAATATACAACCCACTGCGCGGCCCAACCGCGGTAGCGGAAAGCAAAATAAACGGAACATAACTGCCCAACAGCCGAAGCCCCTCACCGTTATTAAATAACGGAATAATGCCAAACAGCGTAAAATTATGAAAATTCAAATACAAGGGGGTTAAAATAAGCTGGGGTGGCACCACCATGGTTAAAATAACCAAGCCAAAAAATATACTTTTTCCGCGGAAATTAAAATAACCAAAACCATAACCAACCACAACACATGCAACCGCTTGTAAAAAAGCCGTGATAAAGCTGAGTATTGCCGTATTGACCATGGCTTCCCAATAATTAATATAAATTATCGTGTCGGAAAAATTATTTAATGTAAAATTACGCGGGATAAAACGTACGGTTTGGTCAAAGATATCAACATCACGCATAAAAGACATGGAAACCATGGTCAACAGCGGTTCAAGAATAATATACGCAACACCAAAGACAAAAACAAACCGAAAAATAACATAAATAATATTTTTTATGCTCCGTTTATTCATAATAAAATACCCGCTTTCCGAATATCAACACAAACAACCCCAATATTACAAAAACAATAATAAAATATATCCATGCCAAAGCAGAGGCATAACTAAACTCAACAAACCCCAGCATCAAACCCCGTATAGAGGCGATAACCACATTACCCAAATTAGTAAAGGAATCAATAATGGTATACAACGCGTTAAGGAATAAATACGGCCCCATCATAGGGAATGTGATTTTACAAAAATTTTCCCACGCCGTTGCACCTTCAATATTGGATGATTCATATATGGAGGGGGAAATGGTATTTAATCCGCTTAAAAAAATAATGATTTGTATGCCCGACATGGTGATAATACCACCCAGCCGATAAACAGCGGTTGTAATATAGTTCAACACCTGCTCGGGCATTTGATTGCCCAAAAATGAATTAACAAAAGCCATAACCGATGGCGTGGGTGTCATGGCACCCGCGCCTGCCACGTCCCGCCCCGCCATCATTTGAAACAACGCGTTGCCATCCTGGATAGAAACCACAATCCCCGTAGAAATAATAACCGGCAAAAAAAACAGCACCCTGGCTAATACCCGTCCCTTAAAATTTTTGGACAATAAAATAGCCGAAAAAAAACTGAACCCCAAAATAATAGGCAGGTCTGTAAAAACCTGTATCAGTGAGTTAACCAAATTTACCCGAAAATTAGGGTCTATGGTAAACGCACGCACATAATAACGGGTGCCAATAAATTCCGTAGTAAACCCATAGGGTGTTATGGTTATGTTGTTAAAGCTGAAATAGATACTTTGCGCCAGCGGCACCATCATAAACAAGGCAAAACCAATCAAGAACGGGGCAATAAAAATATAACCCGCCCGGTTTTTTAAACGGGTCAATCGCTTGTATTTATGCCGATACCGCACATTCTTTGCACCGCGCATGTTAATCCCTCTTTCAGTTTATAACCGCATACCCACGGGCCGCAACGGTTACACCTTGATATTCCAAGTCCGTAAACATATGATTCACCACTATTTTCACGCCGTTTTCATACGTAACGATAACCAACCCGTCCTCACGGGTTACATGGCTTACAATGCTGTACCCATGTACGGAAGACAAGGCGTTATTAATAATATTCGTTATTTCAATTACATCATTTCGCCACAATGCGGCATTGCCCGTAAACATAAAGTTAAAATCGGTTCCCATAACCGCTTCGTTTCGCTCCCAAAACAAATCGGCAAAAACCCCGGCACCCGTTTCAATGGATAGCAATAACAGGGTATGCAAATCATGTGTGTAATTTAAGGCAGGCCCGGTAAAATCCACAAACCCGGAAAGCACAACTTGCAAAAATGGTACATGGCGTGAAAATAACGGGTGTATCCGTCCGTATAACGGCAAATTATATACAAAGCTAACCCCCGGCAATACATAGGCGTTTGCCCCTTGGGCAGCTAATGAAATATTTTGTGACAATGACACCAACGCTTCGGTGGTCATTCCGGCGGCGGCATCCCTGTCCAATTGGTTTCCGCGCCGATAATTGGAGAACATATCCTCCCCTAAGCGGTTGAAAGCCATGCCGCTGATGCCCCGGCTTAATAAATCATCCGATACCTGCCGCGTATAGGTTAAAGCGGTTGGCATGTTTACGATATAGGCGTTTAATCCCTGTTGCCGCTGATGGAAATTGGCAATATTAAAATCCGGACGCACGCCGGCCACCCGCGATATTAAAACAATCCCGTCACGCCTCAGCATAAAATTGTCGAAGAGCCGATTGTTATATACATACTGCACATCTACGGAAGGGTAAAAGGAAATGCCTGCACCGTCCAGGAAACGGGCAAAATTATCAAAACCGCGCCGCCCACCCAGTTGGCGTTCAACCCTTGCACTGTTTTGTGTGCCGGTGCGAATACCCCCCGGCATCCATCCGTTAAACACAACCGCCATGGGCCCTTGTATATACCGCGAAAAATCCGTTATTAATTCGGTGGCTTGCTCAAATGTTGTTAATGTTTGCAACCTACGCACGGGGACACCCAAAATCAACTCGTTTTTGTCTATTGCGCCGGTTAAGCCAATAACGGTTCGGGGCTGTGATGATGCACGCGCCGTCAATATCCCGATATCCACATAATGCGCGCGGAGGAGTACCGCCATGTCGGCAAAACATTGCCGGCCCGGTTGTGTAAAGGAATAGGAAACCCGCAGGTTATGGTTGATTTTATCCTGTGGGAAAATACGCAGGGATGCCACACCGGGGTCAATGCCGGAAAGTGACAATACGTCCGAATCATACAGTGTAAAGGATGCGGCTACAAAGGGTGCCGAACCGCTCATTCGGGGTGCATCCGCCTCAATGCGGGCAGCGGCGGCCCCCTCTTCAATGTGGGCAATAAAAGCACTCTCGGCGCCACTTATGCCAAAGGCAGGTAAATACAACCGTGGAAACGCACCGGGTCTGTCCGTTAAAAAGCGGGCATAATCATGGCCGAATACCTGTTCACGGTAAATGGGCAATGCATTGGATACGGGGGTGGCAAAATCAATAATGGCACCGGCCTCGTCGGGAACCAAACCAAAACCCACCCGCTCCGTGCCCGGCGAACCAAAGAAACGCAAGGGCGTAATGGCGGCAACCCGAAGCCCCTCTGTGGCGGTTATCTCGTCCATCCTAATTTCCGCATACAATCGGCCGTTTTCCAAGGTGTAACGAATCGACACCATAATATGTGCCGAATCCGCCTCGGGTTGCAACATACCCGCCGCTTCATCGTCTGCGGCCAAATCCTCTTCGGTGTAGCCGATTTCATATAAAATCTCAACCATGCGGTTTCTTTCCACGGCAGTCAGCGGCGTGTTTAATATATACATCTCTTGGTATGCCAGAATGGGGAATGTTTCAAGCAACTCCTGCCGCCGCTCGGTTTGTTCAATCCGCGTAATATCAATTAATGTATACATGCGGGAAAAGAAAATGCGGTCCAACGCGCTGTCTATTTGCGGAAGGATTTCTTCCGTAAGCCGCTCCACCGTAAAGGCGTGGGGCAGGGGCAAAATAAACGTGGCCTGCCCCATAATAAACGTCACTTTAACCCCGTTTTCAATGGGAGCATGGAAAAATTGGCCATATTGAATGCTTTCAGTAAAATTATTCCATTCCCGCGCCACATTGGCACGGTTAAACACCGTCATATGAATTTGCCCCGAAACGGACATGGGTAAATTCGCATCAAAACGTTCGGGCGGATTAGAACGCCATTCAACGCCATTACCCACCACCGCGATTTCTGCCGTATTTTCGTTAAACAGCAATGTCAGCCCATTGCTGTAGGCCGCGGGTTGAAACCGTTCCAAAGCGGTATCTTGCCCGCTGAATGTAAATATCCGTTCTTCCAACCATTCGTCCGCAATATAACAGCGGTCAAACTCGTTGTGGTGCTGGGTGGATGCCGCACAACCCGCCAGCAATAAAACGGATAAAAAAACCGTTGCAAGCGATATTAATATTTTCATATGCTCACATCCTTAACCTGATTTCAATGAACAAACCCATCCCGAACCGAACCACCCGGTCAATGATGCTGGCAAATAAAATGGAGATATACATAACCAATAAAATACCCGCTATTGACATAACAAAGGATAGAAGTGTCCGTTTTACCGTGTACTGGTGTATGGACATGTTTCCGGTAAAAAGCATTAATATACTCCAACCCAACCCCAGGTTGGATAAATAATTTAAAAACATTCGCTCGTCATACAACAACGCATGGCTCAATAAAACCGAAAGGGTTTGTAATACAATAAAGGGAAGCAACGCATAACAAGATGCCATAAAAATATAGTACAGCTTCCCTTCCCCATCCAATAAAACGGAAACCGCCCAATTACATAAACACCACAACATAAAAGGTAAAAGCAAGCCGGACAAATGGCGGATAATATTATACTCATGGGGGTTAAGGGTGGTAAAAATAAACCCGGCGTTATGCACGTTAAACAACACAGCAACAATGGCCAAGAAACCAATTAATAATGCGGCACCAAAACTACCCTTGCCCTCATTTTTCATTTCATGAAAGCCATGTATGGGGCGAATCATCATGTAAAAGCCATACCCAAAGCTGCGTAAAAGCGTACTGCCACCACTTTTTAATGACGGCAGGTTCATCCTTCTTGTCATAACTCAATTACCCCGCGCCTGTAATTTTTTACATATTTGACAAATTGCAACAAAGAAGAACCCAGCAGCAGTACAAGAATGATTATCATAACCACGGGCAGCAATTGTGCGATAATCAAATTTCTATGCTCGGCAAAGGCCCGTGAATATAATTCACGGTGATTACCCAGCCGAAAATAATGCATTGCTTCCCGGTAACGGTTTTCACGGAATAATGCCCGACCAATGCCTATATAAGCCATTTCAAAATTCGCGTTATGCGTCAGCACCTGCCGCCATTGCATTTCTGCCGAACCAAAGAGGCCCATATTATGATAATAAATAGCCCGGTGAATCAAACGCCCATACTCCGTTCGCACAAAGAATTTTAACGTACCGTCACCATCATCGGACACCATTAAACGGTCTTGGTGTGCCGCCATGGCAATGGGGGTAATAAAACCACCCGCCGACGCACCGGGGCCGCCAAATGCATATAACAAAAATCCATCCTCGTCATAGGCAAAAATACGTTTGCGGTTATTATCCAGTAAATAAAAGGTACTGTTTTCTCCGGCGGCTACGTCTGTAAAGCTGGAAACACCACTAAAGGCCGGGGCCGGGTCACTCAGGTTATACACATCACCCACCGTGGGAAAAGGACCGTTACGGCGCATGATGTCCTGCCCGTTCATATTCAACCGCCGAACAGGGCTGCCCCCTTCGGTAGGTTCCCGGTCCCGGTTTTCCACTTCGCGCATAATCAGCGACGGGGAAACCGTTGCCGTTATGGTCAACAAAAAACCTTCGCTGTCCATTTCCATTGCGGTATATTCAATCGGCACAAAATCAGCCATGCGCCGCCGCATTTCAATGGTGGCAAATTGCCGCCAAAAGATTTGCCAGGTGGTGGGCGTAACCCGCGCCGCCGCCAAAAACCCGCCAAAACTGCCATCCGGGTTTAAGGTGATGATACCGTTGTTAAACGCGTGGGAAAGAACAAAAATACGCCCCCCTGCATCAACAGCCAGGTGCATGGGACGGTATACAAAACCCTCAGGCAACAGGGGGTCTACCGGCTCGTAAAATACCTGTATTACGTCTCCGGCTTCATTAATTTTTATGATTCGGGCATTAAATGTGTCGGAAATATAGATGTACCCGTCGTGGGTAACAAAAATGCCGGAGGGTTGGTTTAAACCGGGGGGGTCCAACGCTTCAAAGCGGTCGTATATACGCGCCAATGACAAATCAGGTGCCAATCTTACAATGCGGTTATTCATCGAATCGGCAAGGAACGCATATCCGTTTGCATCAAAGGTAACGTCCACTACCCGCCTGAAATCACCGATGCCCAACTCACTGCCGGTGAGGATGGCCACCAATTCATACGGGTCCGGGGAGCGCACGGGCGTACCCCAAAAATTATAGGTAAAACTGGTGCTTAACGGCCGTCCCATACGCTCTGTGGCGGCAGCACCGTAAACCGTCAGCGGCAACATAACCGCAAAAAATATCAACGTCGCTAACCCTATATTTATCTTGGTACGCATACGGCTACCCACCTTTTATTCTTTTAATCCCGACGAAGTCATGGTGTCCATAATACTTGCCTGTGCAATAATAAAAATGGTGATGGGAACGGCGATTAAAATCAACGAAACAACGGCTCCGCTGCCCCACCGTGCAATGCCCGCACCCATTACTTGCTGCATGGCCTGCGGTAACGGCTTTAATTGCTCGGCGCGGATAAACGGAGCGCCTGCGGTATTGTTCCAGATATGTTGTGAGCAAAAAATAATAGCGGTCAGCCACGCAGACTTAATTAGAGGCATAACAATACGCCAATAAATGCGAAACTCCCCGGCACCGTCAATTTTTGCCGACTCCAACAAACTGTCCGGCACACTGCCCATAAATTGCTTAATCAAGAACAAGCCGATAGGCATTCCAATGGCGGGGATAATCATGGCCCAATAGGTATCCAGCCAACCCAGGCTGCTCATAATCATCATATTAGGGACAATTAATACCTGTCCGGCAAACATCAATGCCATAATCACCAAACTGAACAAAATTTTCCGTCCGGGGAAGCGGTGCTTTTCCAGCACATAAGCCGCCATGGAAGCACTAATCACATGCGCGGCTGTAGCCACCACCGTTGTAAAAACAGAATTAAACAAATACCGGCTGAAAGGCACCCAGGATTGCTCCATAACCTGTGTAAACGTCGTAAAATTTTCGAGGGTCGGGTTCATGACAAAAAAACGGGGCGGGAACAAGAAAAGCTCATCCGGCGGTTTAAAGGCATTCACCACAATAAATACCAGCGGCAGTGCTACTACAATGGCCAGCATAATTAAAAATATAATCGTTGCTATATCACCTGATATGGAACGGTCCAAACGCATATCCATACGCTGGCGGATTTGCCGCCGTGCATAAACCAAGGTTTTCGTCATTTTCCCACCCTTCCCAGCAGCCATTTTACGCCCCGGTTACAACCTATCATCAAGAAAAACATAACCGTGGCAATGGCGGATGCATACCCAATATCATAACGTAGAAAGAAATGGTCTGTTAAATGGTTGACCATGGTGTGTACGGCATAATCCGTGCTGGGGAATCCGAATAAAGACTCCGTAACGGCACCAATGGCAAAACTGCCCGTAATGGCCATGATGGCACCAAACATTAATTGGGGCATCATCATGGGTAGTGTGATAAACCATGCCTCTTGCCAACGGTTCCTTACCCCGTCCACGGCGGCGGCTTCGTAGTATTGCTTGTCAATGTTACGCAAGCCCGCAACAAAGGACAAAAAGCCGATACCCATACTCATCCACAATTGGGTGATGATTAACACCATCATCATATAATCCGTATTAAATAAAAATTCGATAGGCTCTTGTATAAAACCCCAACGCATAAGGAACCCGTTGATATACCCATGCTCGTCACCTGAAAATAATATGCCCCAAACGGTAACAACCGCAGGTGCCGTTGCCGGCGCGTAAAATATAACCACAAAAATGGTTCGCATTGCCTTGGGTAATGAGTTAATTAACCAAGCCAGTCCCAAGCTTAGCAAATATCCGCCGGGGCCGATAATCAAGGCCAAATAAATGGTATTTTGCAACGCGGTTTGGAATACCGTGTCGGTAGTAAACATGCGGACATAATTCGCGAAGCCCACAAACACAGAGGGTTCCAAAATATTATTCCGCGTAAAGGAATTAAAAAGTGACATCGCCACCGGCAACACGGTGAAGGTGAAAAAGACGGACATAAACGGCAATACAAATAAGTAAGAAATATAATTCTTCCGCATTAACGCAAACAAACCGGGGCGGTAGGAGGACTTGGATTTTTGCATACGGGTTTACCTCCTGGGGTCTATGGCGGGCAAGCCAAATTCCGTCCGTTTTTGGTACAGTTCAATGTTGATGCGCCGTACGAAGTCCAGCATGGTTTCCCTGAAGTTGGTGCCCTCTACGGTTACGGCACGGAAGGCATTGTTTACGTGGCGGGTGTTGTAATATCCGCCGGGGGTTTCCGGTATGGCACGCGCCCAATGAAGGGATTCGTAAATAACATCAAATTCCTGTTGCGTCCAGGCAATACGCGCCATGGCTTCACGGTTGGCGGGGTTTATGCGGGCCGCCGCACCCATTAAGCTTTCCAGGCCCTGCACATATTTTACTTGGGTGTCGGCATCGGTAAACCATTTCATAAATTCCCAGGCCGCACCCGGGTCAGTGGCATTACGCATCATGACTAACGCATTCTGTTCACTGCGGGAGCTGCGGTTTATTGTGCCGTCGGGTTGCATGGTGCCGGGTATTACATGCATACGCCAGCGGCTGCGCAGTTCCGGCGCACCCAAGCTCAGCAAATTGTACATAGCCAAATTGGCAACCAAAATGGGGGACTCCCCGGTTCTGAACCGTTGGAAAGCATTAAACGTAACCGGCATACCAAAATGGGTGAAAAATCGGGTTAGTTGGGAAAAGGATTGCAAGGCAACTTCCTCGTCAAGGGCAGAAAGCTTTCCGCCATACCGATAAAATTCGCCGCCGTTTTGAAAAAGAAATATAGACAACAAGGTTTCTGCCGCACCTGTTGCGCCATCCAATAAAAATTGCATGTTATTGATGGAAAGCACGGGAATCATGGCGATTACATCGTCCCATGTTTGGGGTACATCCAGCCCTAATCGGTTCATAATGTCTGTCCGATAAAATAAAATTTGTGTGCTGTTTTGTTCGGGCAAGGCATATAACCCACCCTCAAAGCGGAATGCGTCCAACGAAGCCGGGAAAAACCGCGACGTAATTTCGTCAATGTCGGCAAATTGCGTCAAATCAAAAGCGGCATTACGTGATGCATAATCTACCGGGATGTTAAAGGGTGCCGAAATCCAAACGTCCGGGCCATCCCCCGAAGCTACCGCAGGTAAAATAATGCCCGGTTCCACCAGTTGCAAGTCTACCCGAATGTTGGAATGGGGCGTAAACTGGGTACGCGCCATTTCATTTATAAGCTGGGCTTGGTCGCGGCCCGTGGCTATCCAAACCAAAATACTTCGGTCTTCATCACCATCGGGATTGGTAAAGTCCGTATAATCCAAGGTAAAGGACACAATAAAACGGCGGACTGAGAACATTAAAGCGCGGAAGAACCCCGGTTCTGCCGGCGGGGGTGTTGTTCCGGGTGGTACAAATTCCAAAAAGTCCAGTTGTAAGGGCCGTTCACTTACCCGTTGCCGCCACAGTTCCAACGCGGAAATATTTCCCTGGAACTGTATCAGCCGCTCGGTTATTTGCCATGGGCGAACGATAAATTCCCGCATTTGCCGCGCCAGACGTTCCAGCGGCACCAAGTCACCCCCTGCGGTCATGTTTAATGCATTCACCTGACGCACCACATTGTCCAAATCATTGGCCAGGTTATAAAAGCTATCCAACAACCCGGGGATTTGCCGCTCCAGTGCGTAATCACGCAAAACATCCGGCGAGCCGCCGGTTATCATGACAATATCCGTATACAAATAACGCAGGCGGTTACTTATATCATGGGCTTGGTCCAAGATTTCTGCCATGTCACCCAGTACATTAACCAACGTAATCGTATTGCGGCCTTGGTTTAAGGCAAACAGGAAGGGTTCGTTACCACCGGGGGTAAAAATATTCCACGCATTAGAATAGGTAAAGCGCATATTTCTGACTTCTTCAAAGGGAACTTCACCGTTAATTAACAATGTGCGGGACGCGACAAGACCGCGGGCTTCGTTTTGGCGCAGGCGCATATTCAATTGATACAACCCGGCTTCTTCCTTATATAATACCCACGTTAATGACTGCCCGGGACGAAACCAAGTGTCGCCAATAATATTCAACGTCACATTGCCCGGGCGGATGGGGTCTGTATACAAGGAGGTTAAATCCGCACCCGGGGCCAAAACAGAATCGGTTTTTATATCTGCCGATTCCCCTTGCAACCGCACCGAATGGGTACCCCGGGGCAAATGGCGGTGATAAAGGGCATACTCAAAATAAAGGGGCGGCCTAATCGGCACACCAAAGGTCATGTAAAAAACATCCAACGCTTCCGTAGCGGCCGTTAACATAATTTCATTGTACCCGGCAACCAACGGGAACAATAAAACCGTACCCCCGTCGGCATTGTAGGTAACGGTTTTGGTATTCATTATTTCGTACTGCATTTGCATGGGGCGGATATCATTGCCCCGTGGGTCGATTTGGATTTCCGTTTCGTTTCGCCACAAGCGGGGTAAAATGATGCTGCCCCTGTCGGCATAGGGGTTTTTATTGTTTATGTAGATGTTCAATTCCATGGGATTGGAACGGCCGGGCATTGCCTGATATGTAATGGTTAATTGATATAACGCGTCCTGCGGTGAATAAAGCATAAACGTGAAGGGTTCACTTGATGTAATGCGAACGCCGCTTCCGAAGATTTCGGCACCGGCGTGGATTTCTGTATTGCCGTGGGGTAAGGATGCCGGGTACAAGAACATTCTGCCTTGGGTAATGGCACCGGGTACCCACCCCACGTTGCCGCCGCCGGGGTTGGCAATAATAAAAACAGCCGCTGCAACAATAAAAACAGCAATACCGATTAATCCTATTTTCTTGCCCTTTTTATTTGTTCCACCGTTTTGCATAACAACCCTCATCCCTACCGATATTACACCTTTATGTAGATGAGAAGCAC
>Ga0209755_10006456_pt1 | contig 12973 bp, 10 predicted proteins | sample TergutCo191P1_FD_187301 | JGI IMG/M metagenome (GOLD analysis project Ga0209755, IMG submission 187301) | Cornitermes sp. P1 segment gut microbial communities from Petit-Saut dam, French Guiana - Co191P1 (SPAdes) (version 2) | ecosystem: Host-associated > Arthropoda: Insects > Digestive system... | reverse complement strand
AAGAATCAATATGATGATTACAGCGGCTATTGTTACATCAATTCTGAAACGGTAATAGCCGTAACGGATCGCAAGGTCTCCAAGACCGCCGCCGCCCAGTGCGCCTGCCATTGCAGAGTAGCCGATCAGATTTATAATTGTAAGAGCTAGTCCGGAAATTAAAGCAGGCAATGCTTCCGGTATTAGCACTTTAAAAATTATTTGCAAATTGGTAGAACCCATTGCTTTTGCCGCTGTGATAACGCCTTTTTCCACCTCTTCAAGAGCGGACTCTACAACACGCGCGACAAAAGGAGCAGCGGCAATTGAAAGCGGAATAATTACCGCGGAAGGACCAATGCTTGTTTTAATAATCATTCGCGTAAACGGGATTAACAGAATCATCAATATAATAAAAGGAAGGGAGCGGAGCAAATTTACAATGCGAGAGACAATATTGTATGTAATTCTCATGGGAGAAAGTCCGGCAGGCGATGTAACATAGAGAAAAGTTCCAAGCGGAAAGCCAAGTATAGAAGCAAGAACAGCCGACGCGAATGTCATGTAAACAGTATCTAATGTCGCCTGCGGAAGCATGGATAATACTTCAATCAATTTTTCGCTAACCATATATTAAGTCCTTAGCGGCTTGCGTCTTTGGCTCGTTAAAAATCTCAGAGACTGTTCCATGTTCCACGGCAATTCCCTTTTCTAAAACCACAACCTGCTGACATACATCGCGTATTACTTCCATTTGATGCGTTATTAAAAAAATTGTAATGCTTAACCTGGCGTGCAAATCCTTTATCAGCTCCAAAATAGAGCGGGTTGTTTTTGTATCTAAAGAGCTTGTCGCCTCATCGCAGAAAAGCACCTGCGGATTTACAGCTAACGCCCGCGCGATTGCAACCCTTTGTTTTTGTCCGCCGGAAAGTTCGCTCATCCTTGCTTTGCGTTTATCTTTTATATCTACCATTTCTAATAACTCATCAATTCTTTTTGCAATTTGTTTTTTCTGCAATCCGGCAATTTCCAAAGGGTAAGATATATTTTCTTCAGCGTTACGCGATCCTAAAAGATTAAAATTTTGAAATATCATTCCCATTTTTCTGCGCCTTTCCAGAAGAAGCCGCCCGTTTAATATGTCAACTCTTTGCGAATCGTAATAAACTTCCCCGCTGTCGGGCTTTTCAAGAAGGCTTGCTATTCTAAGCAGTGTCGATTTTCCGGCTCCGCTTTTGCCGATAATTCCAAAAATTGTATTATCGTGAATTTCAATATCAACATTTTGAAGCACTGTGATGCCGGGATAAACCTTGCAGATTTTCTTAAGAATGATCATTTATTCAGAATACCACTAATTTAAATATGAAACAGCCATGAGATAAACTTTTAGAGAACAACATGGGGTTGTCCGGGAAGAATAAAAGTCCGCGGATTTTCACTGATTAAGCAGCGATTTATTCCAATAATCCGCGGATAAATTATTACTTCCCAAACAACTCCTGTTGATTAATCAGAAAACAGATACGACCCCGCCTGAGTAGTTTCTGTTAATGTAGTCTTTCACTTTCTGGCTTAAGAGGGCGTTTTTTAAAGCGATTATCCTCGGATCTTGTTCGTTTCCCCTGCGGACAACCACAATATTCACATACGGTGAATCAGCGCCTTCAATAATGAGCGCGTCATTGATTGGGTTGAATCCCGCCTGAAGCGCGAAATTGCCGTTAATAGCGGCGGCATCAACATCATTCAATGAACGGGGAAGCAAAGCGGCTTCAAGTTCTATGAAACGAAAGTTTTTAGGATTGCTTACAATGTCCCGGGAAGTCGCTTCCAGTCCTACCCCGTCTCTTAGAACAATCAATCCGTTGGATTGAAGAAGCAGAAGGGCGCGGCCGCCGTTCGTCGGATCATTTGGAATGGCTATTGTCGCGTTGTTTGGCAAATCCGCTGCGCTTTTATATTTTAATGAATATAAGCCAAAAGGTTCGATATGAACGCCAAAAGCTGAACTAAGCCGGGCTATCCAATCGGCATTTGATTCCAGGTAGGGAATATGCTGAAAGAAATTCGCATCGATATCCCCCGAGATTAAAGCGGAATTTGGCTGCACATAATCGGTAAATTCCACTACTCTCAACGTGATTCCCTGAGCTGCCAAATCGTCCTTAATCAAATTAAGCAATTCCGCGTGCGGAACCGGCGTCGCTCCTACAGTAAGAGTTGAAGCTGTATTAGCGCTGCCTCTTGCCATGACAGTCTGAGTAAAACCCACTAATAACACGCTCGCGATAAAAAGACTGATAAAAATCCTTTTTTTCATTTTTTCCTCCAATGAAGTTTAAATTAATAAACATATCTGTTTACTAAGTATTAAAATAATGCATTTTCAATTGATTGTCAATACCTTTTTTCAAAATTAACCGAGTTTTGGAAAAGGCTTAAATTATATAATCAAAAAATTCATATTTTTGGTATTTATTCAAAATATCCTGTAAAGTAACGCTGTCAAGATAATCTGCGATAACTTTGTTAAGTTCCTGCCAAACATATAGAGTTTTACAGGTTGCCGCCATACCGCATTGATTTACATCATCTTCAAGGCAGGCAATAGACGAGAGATTGCCTTCGGTAACACGCAGGATATGACCGACTGTTATTTCCGATGGTTCTTTTGCCAGTATATAACCGCCATGCACCCCGCGATTTGCGCGGAGAAGTTTTGAGTTATTCATTATTATGATTATTTGTTCCAGGTATTGCTTTGAAATATTTTGTCTGTCAGCGATTTCTTTAAGAGATATAAAGCCGTCTGTTCTATGTTCTGCAAGGTCAAGCAGCATTTGTAAGGCATATCTGCCTTTTGTAGATATTTTCAATGTTTATTCCTCTTAGATGTTTTGTTCTCTTACTATTATAATATGTTTACTGTGTTTTGCAAGCGGATAAAAAGGATATTCTACCTGAACCCGGCTGATAAATGGCATCCGATTAAAACATATCTGATATCATATCCTTCAAATGCCCAAAAATATTCTCCGATTACAATTAACGCACTGTTATCAAAAGGATTGATAAAATATCCGCAGCTCACAATATCCATGACAGATCTGTCAAGAGTTTTTTCGTATATTGTTTTTTGTCTTCCATTGTTTTGCGCAGGAAACTCCGCTGCAATTTCCGCGATTATTTTATAACTGCTGATATTTCCGTAAACCTCGTGCCAATCGTCTGTCCTCCTGCCGGTTTCTACTGTAATGTTTACAACCTGATTGTTATGTCTTACCGGAAGACCATTAAAATCCGCCGGTCCCCGCGGCGAAGCTTCCGGTGTAAATTCAATTCCGTTTTGTCCGGCTCTGCTTATAAAACTTTTGATAAAATTGTTAAAGGCCGCGTTATACTCATTTTCTTTATAGTCATTTGAATTAAGCGAGCCCTGCCAGACAACAATATTATCGATTGTGTTAAAAATGACAGCGGTAAAAATATTTCCATCCATTGGGTCCAAGTTCTTTTTAATGGTATACGCGACATTGAAGTTTCTTGACCATCCCCACAATCTAAGATCCGAGTGGTTGTAATTAGGTTCAAAATTTATATATTGAAAATAATCTATGGTAGGAGGAAATGATGGAACTTCCGGTATGATATTCAGCGAGGCTAAATTATTAATATTTTCATTTGTTAAGTTATGCCAAACGATATCTTCCTTCGCGTTCTGAAAGGCTGAATAATCATTAAATTCCGCTTTACTGACCGGGTTGCCTTGAATTCGATACATTTCTATCTCTTCCATTAATGAACCGTATTCCGCCATATGTATTATTTCCTGATCTTTTCCTGTTATGTGCAATTTGCCCAATCCTGAGTTAGACGCGCTGTTGCTCCAGTCAAAAAATCCGTCTGTTTTCAGATTTCTAATAGCTCTGTAACTATATTCCTTCCCGTATACCGCGCCGTCATAATAATGCAAAACGAGGGTAACGCCGTTAGCCGTGTTATGTAAAATAAGTTCCGGTATGCCGTCTGCGTACAGGTTCATGTCAAGAACTGCGAATTGCTTATAATTTAAATCACGAAGGTAAACAACACGATTATCCTCATCATAAAAACCTGTTTCATTAAGCAATATTTTTTTATATATTTCCAAAATCGCTTTTGTTTCGCTGTTAACGGCATCGGCGAAAGTTTTTAAGCCTTGGCCTAAACTTGCGCTTGTGAAGCTACGGGCGGATTGAGCCGCGCCGCTGCTGTCAACTGCCTCAGTTACTTCTACTGATGTTTGTGTTTGCGGTTTTGCTTCACCGCGATTGCTGGAAGCTTCGCCGCGGGTGCAGGCTGTTACAACAAGTAATAAAACCGCACAAATGCATACAAAGAAAGTAATCGGACTAAAAGTCCGCTGCTTCCAAGTTTTCATAAAATGTTTTCCTTTAATGAAGTTGTTCAATAACTGAAGTTATCGAACAACTCTAATGACTTAATCCAACATTCAAATTACATCCAAATAAATCCAGTTTGACAGTATGATAACCGCCTGAAAAAGCAATCCAGTCATAATAGATTGTTACAATTATTATCCGGTTTTCATAAGGGCTTTTATAATATCCAAGTATTTTTCTTCCATTTATATTTTGCATGATGTCACCGTAGAGCTCGTCTTTTCCTTCGCTGATTATTTTCTGAATATTCTCATTGCCGATTATTAACATCCAATTATAAACATCCATTTTTATTTCATCAACTTCATTATCGGATTTAGAATTATATTTTTCAAATGTATATTCAGGATCATCGAACCAGCAATAAAAGTCATTAATGGGAAATTCCAGTAAATTATTTTTAAAATCGCTTGCAATTGGATTACCGACCTCTCCTGAAATTTTATAGTTTCTAAGTATTGTATTCCATTTAGCTATATACTCTTTGGTTAAATCGCCGGATATATCTTCTGTTAATAAAACTGCGCCTAAATAATTTGCATCGTCTTTTGATGAAATAGCAGTATCTAATATGAATGAATTTTTTTCAATTATTTCATCAGTAACAGTATCAATTATTATCAATGAATAAATCCAGCCGCCCCACATACCACTGTCATATAAATGCCTGGTTCTATACGCAAATAAACCATTATTTGACCATCCTATCATTTCAATTGCGGTATAAGGATTTGTATCCAATTTTAATATTTTCATTTCATTGCCTTCAATATCGGTATTTGAACGAATAATGTATTGCTGTTTTACGGTTATATTATACAGCGCGCTTAAATTATTTATATTCTCAATTGTTAACTCATGCCAGACAACATCTTCCTTTGAGTCCTGAAGAGCAGCTATAGCAAATGTTCTCTGACCATACTGACCGTCAAGCCGCAGCCTGCCGGCTCCTGAGTTAAACGCGCTGTTAGACCAATTAAATGTGCCGTCCTTTTTTAAGTTATTCATTGCTCTGTAACTATACTTTTTCCCGTATACAGCGCCATTAGAACCACTAAATTCCAAAACGAAGGAATCGCCGTTAGAGGTATCATTTAAAACAAGCTCCGGTATATTGTCTGTGTCCATGTCAACAAGGGTGAATTGTCTTATGTTTAAATTATTAATGTTAACAGGACTGGAACCCTCATAAAAAGGACTTTCGTTATTTAGTATTTTTTTATATTTTTCCAAAGCCGCTTTTGTCTGCGCTTGTACGAGTTCCGGCAGCGCTTGCGCGAACAAGGTCTCCGCGTTTGGAGCTTCTCCTTCCCGGTAATAAACATAATGAGGCAGAAGGGAGTCATGCTGCGGCAGCGGTCTTAGAATAATACGGTCTTTTGTAGAATCGTTTGCCAGAATACCCCAAATGTGATAGTCGTTTATTATGTTAAGACCTTCAATATCAAGCGTGACTCCGGCCGGATACAAATATACAAAATAGCCGTATTCTCCCAGAATGCCTTTGCCTTCCAATACATACCATTTATAAGCATCGCTTGTTCCTTCATCGTTCTTTGTGAAATTGGATATTGTCCCCGGAGGGCCGAATATTCCGTCCGCGTAAAGTTGTCTACTTTCTCCACGAATATTTACCCATGATCCGGCAAAATCAGATAAATCTCCGTTGAGTATTTTTGCGTACGCTTCTTTAGAAGCGTATGATTCATTTGAAGCGTAGTTTTCGGCGGTTATTGCTGCGGAGGTTTCGCTTAACGTTTGTGTTTGCGATTTTGCAACGCTGCTTGCAGCGCCGCCGCGGTTGCAGGATGTTGCAGCAACGGATAAAATAGCCCAAATGACAACGAAAGTAATCTGACAAAAAGTCCGCTGTTTCCAATATCTCATTTTCATTTCTCTCCTTAATTGTTTTTAAGCTTTATTTGTGGTATATTTAGTTTATGACCATAACACAGACCATAGATATTCCGGCTGACCGCCGTATTACTCTTGATGTTCCCCGCGAAGTGCCGACGGGGACGACGGCGCGCTTTGAACTCATTTTGCTTCCTGTTGCCAAGGAAGCAAAAAGCTTTAAAACCACGCTGAAAGAGATACAAGAACTCTGTAAGGACATTCCCGTATCCGTTGAAAGTCTTCGTGAAGAACTCCGCCGCGATATGGAAACGGAAAACGTTGAATGACATACACTCTGGACGCTTGCGCTCTCATGGCTTTGTTCAAAAATGAAAAAGGGGCAGATAAAGTCGAGATATTGATTGCCGAAGCAGAGACTGGAAAATCTGATATTTGCATGAACACCATCAATTTGATTGAGGTGTATTATCTTTTTCTCAGGAAAGCAGGTAAGGACAGGGCTGATGCTATTCTTGAAAAAATCCACGCATTGCCAATTCAATTTATCAATACCATTGACGATGCAATTTTTTCCGAGACTTCCCGCATTAAAGCGCAATACGCCATACCTTTGGGGGACTCCATTGGTATTGCGACTGCAATCAAATTGGGTGGTGTGTTCGTTACCGCCGATCATTCCGATTTTGAAGCAATTGAGAAAATTGAATCTCTGCCTTTTTTCTGGTTCCGCTAACATCATTCCTCATTCCTCATTATAATATCACCACGCTCTTATCCATCCCGTATTACTGCCGTTTGTGTACAAGATACCAAGCACACCGCTTTGATTCGCCCATACTGCTCTTGCGGTGTTAGGTGATACATTCAAATTGGTGCTTGTGCCGACGGTGTAGTTTAACGTGCCAGCAGGGCGGGTCCACGTTATTATTACAGCGTTGTTAGGTGAAGCGGTGTTAAGGTTATAGGTGCCGCTGATGATTGCGGCAATATTCGCGCCTGTTCCGGCTACTAAGCCGCTGTTTATGGTGACGGTTCCGCCGCCTCTGCGTATGCCGCTGCCGTTTCTACCTGCGGTATTGCCGGATATTACACCGCCTGACATGGTGAAAGTGCCATTTGTTATTATTGTAACGCCGCCGCCGTCTATGATGATATTTTCCAGAATGAGCGCCGCTCCGTCAGAAACTGTTATAAGGCTGCCTGACGTACCGCGCGTTAAGGCTACAGGTCTTGAAGGATTAGCGCTGCGAATGGTTATCTTCGCGCCGGGTGACGCGGGCCTTGGAATATTTATAGTGGCGCTTAACGTAATATTTTGATCAACTTCAATTACTACGTCTCCTCTGCCGCTTGAGTAAGGCCATATCTGCCATAGAAGTCTGTTAATCGGGGTTGAAGGCATATCGCCTATTCTGAAAGTCATAACCGCGCCTGAACCGCTTATTCCGGTAATATTTATATTTGACGGCGTTCCGTCATGCCAGCGGGCTGCCGGGGCGCTTGCGCTGCTAAACTGAGTTGCGACGCCGCTTCGGAAAAGATCCGTGTCATCTATAGTATCGTTTCTTCCGTCAGCGTGTACGAGTTCTACACGCGAGAAACCGCCGCCGCCTACTCCTGACCTGCCCGCGTTCATATTAATATGCCATATCAAAAGCCCGCTTTCATCGCGTCCTCTAATCCCCTGAGGCCTGCCGCCAGTATTTTGCGCTTCAATATAAAACGCTTCCCTTTCATTTCTCCTGAATATAAACGCCTGATAACTGTTTGCTTCCAGCGTAAGCACAGTTCTAAAGCTGATAGCAGGAATCGAATCCCGGTCGGCGCTCATTCTGGTACGCGAAAGGCCGGTACCTGCAGTATTGGCAAAACCGCCTGATACAAGCATAGTAATTAAAACCGGATTGCCCCGGCTGTCAAGAGTAACGCCGCTCATATCAAAATTCATAGTATCGAATATTTTCATTGCCTCCCTCCATAAACCGTGGATGCCGCCTAAACGGTTGAACATTTTATCTACTTGCTGCCTTGTGTGCACAGTCCTTGAATCCTTATACTCTACAATGATCATAAAACATATAATGGCCGTTTTTGAAAACGCACGGCTGAAGCAGTGTGTAAAAAAATTAAATTGATCTTTCATTAACAGCTCCTTTTACTGCCCTCTGCTAATCTAACTGCTTCCTCTTACCTCACCGTAAAATCAATACTGGTTGGAACACCTGGCAAAGCCATTGTTACAATTCGCCATTGATTGTTATCGTTATTGCTGCCGGGTCTTGCGACAACCCTCAGCCGGTATTGTCCGGGTCTGACGGTATTTGGTATAACGCAATTTATCGTTATGCTGTTATTTGACGCGCCCGGATTCCATGCGGTTGTATTTCCGGATCCGACTACCGTAATATTTCCGCTGTTATCAACTAACGCAATCCCTCTTTGTCCGCCCGGAAATACGTCGGCGCTCATATTTCTTAATCCGATTACTGCGGTAAACGATCCGCTGCGGGAAACTGATGTGCTGCTTGCGGAAAATGCTGTTAAGCCAAACCCGTAACCGCCGCCGTTTGCTTCTGCGGCTGTTACGCTGATATTAACAGCGTTAGGGGCATTTCTGCTAATGTCAGATAACGTAACGATTTTCCATTCGCCGTCTGCTGGTCTTGTAACAGCCATTACCCTGTATTGTCCGGGGCTTATAGTTTCAGGTACAAAACAATTTAACGATACAGAAGCTGACGATCCCGGCCGCCACTCAGTGGTATTTCCGGATCCGATAACTGCCGTAATATTGTTATTGGAATCAACTAACGCCGCTCCTCTTTGACCGCCCGGGAAAAAGCCAAAACTTCTTAACAAAAAAGTAACAGTAAACATTTCGTTTTGCTGCACGGTAGTTTTACTTACATTAAAATTATCTATTCCCATTATATTACTGCCGGTACTGCCCGCGTCAGGTTTTAAATTAATATAAATATACTCGCCGGAATAAGTGCTTGCGGGAGCTTTTGGATCAAAATCGTTAATGAAATACCATCCGTCATGACTGCCGCCCCATCCCCAGTTAGCATGAAACCTGCCAGAATTATCGTAACCATCCACTACAAAAGCGTGGTATCCGGTTGATGACGCGGCGTCTGTGGGATAATTTCCGTAATAATGTACCGGAAGACCCGCGTCCAACTGCTGTCTTATTAGCGCTTCCCACTGGGCGTCAGTGAAAAATCTGCGCTCCATGCGTTGAAAGCTTCTGTCATAACCGAAATTCTCAACAAGTATACTGAAGGAGCTTATTCTTCCATCGCCTCTTGCCATGCCGTAAATAAACATTAATTCGGCTGCGGCCCTGCGTTCCTGCGCTGTGCCTGGATCTCCTGTGGTGTATGTATTGCGCATATTAGTCCAATCAAAAGGGTAGTTTTCAAAATTTACACGCGGCATGTTGATGTTATGAGGACCAAGAATTGAACTCTGACCGACAGCCCGCGCCGGATACCGGTGAAATGCCATTATCTGTACAGCAGCAGTGGTGCCGCAATCGGTAACAAGCCGTCCGTTATTGCCGGCTTTTTCATGCCCGGGCAAGTAAGGGAACATATCATTATAAGGGCTGCCCTGATTCCACTTTGTTTGTAAGAGCGGCGCAACAACAACATTATTATTTGCCAATACCTGAATACTGATACTGACGGGAACATTATCAATTGACGCTGTAACGATCCGCCATTCGCCGCCTGCGGGTCTTACGATCATGCGAAGCTGGTATTGTCCGGGTGTTACAGCAATGGGTATGTCGCAAGTCATTTCCGAGGCGCTTGTCGACCATCCGGGATCAAGCGCCCAGCCGTAATCCCTGGTTCCGATAATACCCGCAATACTGCCGTTACTATTTACTAACGCCGCCCCAAACTGACCGTTTATCGGGAATTGTTCTCTGCCCGTATTCCTAAGCCGGTAATTAACTGTAAACGATTCATAGTGAGGTACGGTTGTACTGCTTGCGGAAAATGATGTTAAACCCAACCCGTAACCATCATTCGTTTGCGCGGATGCATTTGTGAAAACAAAAAAAACAATTAAAATAACAGCAAAAAACTTTTTGTTCATAAAATCTCCTTTTTACTTTTCATTGTTCTCTGTTCTTTGTTCTTACCGGCCGTCTTGAACAGTTACCGTGTAACTGCCGTTTCCCCTGTCACGGATAAGTCCCGCGTAGAAAGTGAAAACTTCCCCTGCGCGCAAATTCCGCGTAAAGCGGAAATTGCTGTTCTGTCCGCCGTCATCGTTAATCTCTCTTGAACCGCTCGCCGCCGAAAACGCTACCGGGTCTAACGAACCGTTGTTTGAGGATTCAAACGTGTATGCCCCCGCAGAAGGCGCGGTAAAACTCAACTGCACTCTCTGCCCGTTATTAATAGTGACAGCCGCCGGAGCGTTTAACGTAAGCGATACTGATTGAACGCCTTGAACATTTACTGTATAACTGCCGTTTCCTGTGTCCCTGTAAACGCCAGCGAAGAAAGTGAAGACTTCCCCTGCGTATAAATTCTGCGTAAAAAGAAAATTTTTGCTGCTCCCGCCGTCATCGTTAATAACTCTTGTGCCGGTCGAAGCTGAAAACGCTATCGGATCTAACGAGCCGTTGTTTGAAGATTCAAACCTGTATTCCCCTGCGTAAGGCGCGGTAAAATTCATCTGTACTCTCTGCCCGTTATTTATATTGACAACCGTCTGAGCGTTTGCCGTAAGTGTCTGCGACCCTAACCGGACGGCTCGGACGTTTACCGTGTAACTGCCGCTTCCATTGCCGTATAGAATTCCGGCGAAGAAAGTAAAAACTTCCCCTGCGCGTAAATTCCGCGTAAAACTGAAATTACTGCCGCTCCCGCCGTCGCTGCTAATAGGCGTTGTGCCGCTCACAGTTGTAAACGCAACCGGCCTTAACGAACCGCTGTTTGAAGATTCAAACGTGTATTCACCTGCCGCAGGCGCGGTAAAATTTAACTGCACACTCAGTCCTCTATCTATGGCGACAGATGCCGGAACATTTAACGTAAGCGTCTGCTGTACCGCCATCCGGCTGATTGCCGCGCCGCTTTCGGTAACAGTAAGGTTAAACGCGTTGGGAAATCTTGACACTCTGGAAAGCGTAACGATTTTCCATTGACCGCCATCGATTCTTGTAACAGCCATTAAACGGTACTGTCCCGGCCTTACCGTTTCAGGTACAACACAAGTCATTTCCATTGCAGTTTCCGATCCCGGCCGCAGCCCTCTATTGCCAAAAAGATTATCGCCAATATTTCTGCTCGCGATAATCGATACAATATTATCATTATTATCCACTACCGCCATTCCGGCCTGACCGCCGGGGAAAAACCCCAAACTTCTTAAATTGATATTGACAATAGACCTTCGGCCGGTAGATTGAAATGCGGTGAACTCAGTTAACGCAAATTCATTACTGCCGGTACTGCCTGCATTCGGTTTAATATTGATGACGACAGAATGCGAACGGTCGTAATTTCTGTCGGGACGAGGCACAAGTGCGTTAAGTGAATACCACCCGTCGTAACCGCCGCCCCAGCCCCAGTTAATATGAAATCTACCTTGATTGTCGTATCCGTCTATTATAAAAGCGTGACCGCCGCCTTCTCTGCTTGAGCTGTAGTATACCGGTAAGCCGGCATCCAACTGCGATCTTATCAATGCTTCCCATCCGGCATCAGTGTAAAATATACGCTCATGCTGCTGAAAGCTCTTGTCATAACCAAAGTTCTCGGTCATTACGGTGTAATAATTTCCTTGAGCGCCTACTGCCAGAGCAATATGATACATTAATACGGCTACAGCATTGCGCTGACGCTCGTTACTGTTTCCGCCGTCTCTACGGTAACTGTTAAGCATATTATTCCAGTCATAAGCTACGTTTAAATTTACAGATGATACAGTGACAAAGTGATTCGGGCCAACTGTCGTACTTTGCCCGCTGCCTCGCGCCGGATGCCTGTGAAACGCCATTATCTGCGCCCATGCTGTATTGGTGCAATTGGTATAGAGCCGCCCGGTGCCGTCATCTTTTGCATGACCGGGAATAAAAGGAAACAAATCATTGTATGGAGCGTATTGGTTCCACTTTTGCTGTACAAGCGGATTAACTACAGCCTGAGGGTTCGGAGTTTCTCTTAACAGCGATTCAAGTTCGGCATCGCTGAGCAACATTGGTAAATCACCCGGCGCCGCTTGCGGCGGATCAACGCTGTCCCCGGCCGCCGCCTGCGCGTATAAATAATTGCTGTTGGAAAACACCAGTATAAGCATTAATAAAATTGCGATAAAGCCGTATTTCGATTTCATATTATCCCCCTTAACTCTCCTTGCTGTTAAAAAAACGAACAAAAATTTTGTACAACATAAATATTAAATCGGGCGCTTGAACCTTCCGGCCGCCATGTTAATCCGACACCTAAGTGAGTAAAATCGGTGTCAAGTATGTTTGCCCTATGTCCGGGTGAATTCATCCAGCCTTCAACCACCTCCTCCGGCGTAGTGCTGCCATAAGAGATGTTTTCGCCAAAAAACCTTCCGTTTACAATACCGGCGCGCACCATTCTCTGCATCGCAGTAGATCCGTCCGAGCCGGTATGCCCTGTTCCAGTATGAGTCCCCAAATTATTGAGCATCAAATC
>Ga0209755_10006455_pt1 | contig 12975 bp, 10 predicted proteins | sample TergutCo191P1_FD_187301 | JGI IMG/M metagenome (GOLD analysis project Ga0209755, IMG submission 187301) | Cornitermes sp. P1 segment gut microbial communities from Petit-Saut dam, French Guiana - Co191P1 (SPAdes) (version 2) | ecosystem: Host-associated > Arthropoda: Insects > Digestive system... | reverse complement strand
ACCCCGTTGCTTGTTCCGTTTAGATGGTAGCTTTGGCTACCGCAGTGTAGACATTTGTGTTTCACGGATCATTGTATCATTGGCTTGCCATGGTTTTCAACTGTTTCAGTCTGAATTGAACAATGCCGGGAAAACTGGGGTTGGTAGAGATTATAGAGGCAGAAGCAGAACCAGCAGGTCATTTTAGCCTTTATCACGAAGAAAAAGGTAGCATCAACGAGACTTTTAGGACCGCCCAATATGCGGGTGCGCCACCAGAAAAACTTATCCGTTTTTTGTACACGGATGAGGAGATTAACGAAAAAATTAACCAAGGCTTCTATGGACATACCTCAATTGGAACCTTGATCGTCAACGATATTATTAAGCACGAGCGCTATAATGCCTCCTGGCAGACATTTTTAGCACAGATTGAACCGAATGACTTCGTAATGGTTGTGGGTTCAATCTTTGGCGGCACTGGTGCTTCATCAATTCCTGTTGTCCTAAAAGAACTTGCTGCAAAAAAAGAGGAATTGGCTACAAATCAGGAATCGTCGTTCAGGTTGGCAACGTTGGTGCTTGCCCCTTATTTTAAAGCAAAATCTTTGGAAAGAGCCGAAAAAACAAATTACCTCCTACCCGACTCATCGAAATTCCACACAAAAGCAAGAGCAATGTTGCATTACTACCATGAACAGAGGCAATACGAAATGGTAGATGAAATGTATGTAATTGGTGAACCAGATGCCAATTCCTCATACGAAGTATATTACAGGGGGGCGGCAAAGCAATGCAATAAGGCCCACCCCTTGGAGTTATTTGCGGCCTCAGCTGTTCTCGATTTTATTAAGAGAGAAAATGTCGCGGACGGTGAAGGTATAATACGAGCTGCTCGAAGACAAAAAGACAAGAAAGAAAACATGTATTGTTATACATGGGAAATGATCCGTAACGTCAGCCGAGATCTGCCCGACTACATGCAGCGTTTTATGAAGATGGCTGTGTTTTACAATAAAGTAATCTATGGATCACTTCGTAGTGAAAGTGATCCAGGTTTCTGGAGAAATCATTATGAAAAACTCAAAAGTGGACTCGACGATGACAGAAAACCTATTTATGAAAATATCCACGCTTACTGCAAACGGTTTGTGAACTGGATATATGACCTGCATAAAAAAAATCGAGAGGATATCGACCAGGCTAGTCGTGCGAAAAAATGGGATCCCGATCTGCGCGTCAGATTGTTCAATTTGTTCAATGAACAGAGCGAGATTCTGTTTGATGATCAGCCTATAGAGGACGGACACATTCAAATAGATAATTTTGATGAATTGGTTTACGGCCAGGGTGCTGGAATTCGTGCCGAAGAAATATACGTCGCAATGTGTAGTAAAAGTCCTAAAAATGGACTAGGGAAAGGCTTTGTGGCCTTATTTTCGACATTGTACGAGGTGATTAGTAAAGGTCATGGAAAAAAACTGCCGCAAGTTATACCTGATTATGAAAACACAGCCTTCTTTTCAATGGAAGGAGGGGTTGATCAAGAGCATAACCTGAATTTTGATGCGGAGGAATTATGGACTCCAAATGAATCTGATCTGCTGTTGTATATTGCTAATGGCTTGCCTAGAGCGGGAGGTAATTTTAAGGGGAATGATATTTCCATTCCATCGCCATGGTCAATTTTTATCATGAACGAACTGACACTTACTAACCCAAGCTTCTATGATGTAAATGCCGAAGCGTACAATCAGTGGTGTGCAATGATCGCACTACTTGCTTTGCGAAAGCACAACAGGTATGACACGCAAGGACTTATACTTGAATCTGCAATGGAAGACGATGAGAACAATAGATTTTTCAACGCTGTTCGAGACAATCTTGTACCTAAAAAGAAAATTTTTACTGGTGGGGACTGGGTTCAAAATTCATTTGTAACGCTTAACCAAAAAACAATAGCGTTTCTGGCAAACAATATGTTGGTCTGTCCTGCGTATTTTTTTGCCGATGATACCAAAAAGAAGCTGCATAAAATGGCCCCGACTATTGTTGATGGGGCAGGTAAATTTATGAGTCCTTGCAACTTTTTTAAGGATCAACCAGAAACGAGAACCGAATTGTGCCAGTTTCTAAATAAGTTGCGCGCAATCATAATTGGGAGAAATAACGATGGCGGCACATACGATATTATCAGATCCCTTACCGATGATACCAATGAAAATGGACAGATCAAAGGGCTGATACCAAGGTACATTACGGCCTTAGGTGGACAGGTTGCCAACCCATTACCTAGAGTGGGAGTAACCGTGAACAGCGTCTATGATATTTTTTCGATGATGCAACCTCCACCCCCACCCCCGCCCGTGAATCTCCCCTTTGATTTGGTCAATACCCGTAGCATCTCCAAAAGGGCGGTACTCATAGGTAAGAACGTTGCTGATATTAGTACGGAAGCTAATGAAGCCGCTGACATCCTTGTATTTGCTGGCACCGATGGTTACGCTCCTATATTCTACAATGAATTAGATTCAACAAAAATTACGGAATTGGTTGAACAATCGGAGCAATATGGGATAGAATTCATCCACACCGACACCCTTCTGCTTGACAATATGGTTATGGTGAACAAAGAGGGCAACAAGAACGGTTTTGAGGAGCTTTTTAACAAAAGCTCGTCTTCATTGAAAAATTTCGAGGTGATTTGGCCGATCAACGAAAAGTTGCTTGAACTGTACACAACAGAACAGCTAAACAAGAACCTTACATTGAAGGATGTTAGCCAAAGAAGCGTAACGGTCTCGTTGTCGCTTGAGATAAAAGGGCTGGAAATAAACGGAAAGTATAAAAATACCCATACTGTTTCCAAAACCTATACGATAATAAAACGCGAAACGGTAAAAGACGAACGACGAGAAAATGAACCCCTTTGCAGAATTATTAAAAAGGACGATCTGCCATTCTTGGCGGTATGGCCTTTTGTAAAGCTTATAGATAATCAGGATGTAAGCCTTTGGAAAAGGTACAATTTCCTGTGTGTTGAGCATAAGGCACATTCAGGAATGATGGAAATACACCCATTCTTTGAAAGCGAAATGGATGTATGGGATTCCGCTCCGCAAGAACTTTCTTCGCTGGTAGGTGAACCAAGAAACATATATTACAGACGGTCTCTTAATCTGCCAGTTGCATTTAAAATTTTAGAGAAAAACAATTTGGATATTCAAAACTATTGCGGTTCAGTTTTTCTCAAGATGCCAGAGCCTCCTTTCCGAAGAGGCACCCATGAATGGAATATCGGATTGGATTTTGGCACAACATCAACAACGGCATTCTATACCATTACTGGTTTCAGTCCAACCCCTAGACCGTTGCAATTGCTTACGGAATACAAATGGCCTGAAAAACTTGAGGACAAAAGGGATCCAGATCCAGTAAGTGGCTTTTTCCAACCTGACATTGACAATGATATTATGGTGCTTGCCGATTTTGGTAGCAGGAGATATTTGGAGAGGTACTTCATAGACAATTGCACGCTTAGGCAGAATGGGTATACCACTGCTTATGAGGATCTTGATACAAACAGAAAAGATGATTCCGATACTCTTTTTAAGGGGGGGCGTAATTTCTGGCACAATTATGAAAGTTTCAAAGATGTAAACTCCACTCTCAAAGGCAATCAGCGTAATCGGCTTCGTACTGGCATCAAATGGGATGATAACATCGTTTTTGCAGTAAAATACCTTAACCAGCTTATGACCCAAATCGTCTATTATGCGGCTAGAGGGGGCGCAGAGAAAATAAATTGGTTTTTTTCTTATCCAACCGCATTTTCGCCTGATAATAAAGAGGAATTCCGTAGACGGCTCAAGCTTATTATAGAGACCCTTGCGACTGAAACGGGCATTAGAATCGATGATACTATAGTGAATGTAGGTCAAGGAGGGCTTCTTCCGGAAGCCTATCTTTTTACCGAAAGCATTGCGGCTGCTAACTATTTCAAACGAAAGTACGAGGAAGAGGGCGATAATTCTTTTCTCTGTATTGACATAGGTGGTGGCACGAGCGATGTGTCGATACATGTCAATAACAAATTTGTTTTTCAAAGTTCCATTCGCTTTGCTTCCAGAACCATGTTTGTTGCTCCTCTAAAGAAACTTTTGACAGGAGAGATATTGAAACTTGTCGCCAAAGAAACTGGTGATCCAATTGGCAACATGATTAAGTACGAAGGTTTTGAGAATGACACCGAAGAAAGGGTAAAATTTTTCATCGAAAATGTTTTGTGTGAGTTTGACACTGAATTCCGATTACGCTTGGGAAACCTCACTAGTAAATATGGGGATGCCTATAATAGATTCAAATATTGCGTTTTCATTGCATATGCGGGTCTTGTGTATTATATGGCAAATATCATTGCGGAACTGTTCATATCAAATGATATTGATAATAGCATTACCACAATGGTTCTTGGTCTTTCTGGAAAGGGGTCAAGGTTGACGGAGTGGATTGCAAACCGAGACTCTCTATATGCGGAAGCCGAGAAGTTGATCGTGGAAAGGGCAAAAGGTCATGTGAAGCCTAGGTTCAAACTCAAACCATCCCCTGTTATGCAGGCTACGGCAAAAACAGAAACGGCATGCGGGATGTTATGCAGTTTAGATATGGATAAACCAGATGACATACCGCCTAAGGTGTTTATGGGAAGCAAGGTAACAGTAACCAAAGGTGAGGATGTAAAAACTTACGAGAAAAATGATTTTGCGACAATTCATGGAAATAGTTTCTATGTTGACCTTAAGAAGGTGTCCATGAAGATAGAAAATATTGACGAGTTGGATGCATTTATTCAGTTCTTCGAACCAATAGCTAACATAGCTAAGGTTAAACCAATTACAATGGGAAGCATTGATAGAGATGATTTTTTAAGCAGGGTGAACACAAAATTGAACAAAATGCTTTCTTCCAGTGGTCGTTTCGATCCGCCATTTATTATGATTCTGGATGTTTTTCTTCAGGAAAAGGGGTATTTTTTTAATGACTAAACGTCGCAAAACATATTTTCTTAGTGCTGCGGTTATTGCATTATTTTTTTTCTTTTTTGTTCCGTGTATATATGCGGATGAATCCGTAACCGCTGATGCCGTACAAGTGGCGGAAAGCAATGCAGGTGAAACCAATGGCGAACAGGAGCCAGATAGCCCTTCGAATGATGAAAATGACGCATCAGAAGGTGCTGAGACATATGATTCCAGTGAGCTTTCTGCTCCGCAGGGAAATTTTTCATTAATTCATCTATTTCTAACACTTATCCTGTTGTTGTTGGTTTTTGTTACTTTTTATTTCATAAAAAACATGAGAAATATTAAAATGTTCTTTGACAGGCACGCAATATCTCTTGAAGAAAACCTTTGTAACTTAAATACTTTGCTTACTAAAAAGGTGTATGATAAGGAATGCGAGTTTGAAGACAAAATAGATGAACTTGAGGGGAAGCTTTCTTTGCAGTCAAGGCAAATTGAAAAATTGGAATCCTCCTTGGCTTCCATTGAAGCAAAATCGTCTGGGCTTGACTGCCACCATAAGGAATGCGAGTTTGAAGACAAAATAGATGAACTTGAGGGGAAGCTTTCTTTGCAGTCAAGGCAAATTGAAAAATTGGAATCCTCCTTGGCTTATATGAAACAAGAAATGCTTAGTTTTGGACAAAAAAGACGATCCGATCTCTTCTTTGACTCGAATCCTCCACTTGATTTGTTTAATAAATGGGCTGCAAACCCAAGAGCGAGACTGCCAGGTGGGTTTTCCTATGTAGAGATAGAAGGCGAGCCCAAAGTCAGAAAAACGTTGGTTTTTATGTCTAGTCTGAACCCAACCAAATGGATTGTGAACGAAGGTGGCTCAAAAAAGTACCTTTTCCCAAACCCTAGTTTTTTTGATAGTACGACGGATATTGGTGCATTGTACACAATGACAGGTTCTATGCAACCAGAAGGGCGAAATATGATAGAGATAGTCAGCCCTTGTGAAATAACGGATTCTGATATTATAGAATACAAAGGGGAGTTTAAAATGCTGTAGCATTTTTGAAGTGGCGACAAATCTATGTGTGAAACTGTTAAAGACAAATTCAAAAGATATTTTACAGATTTGTTTATTGAAGCTACTGAGACAACTAAGTGGTTGGAAGAGATGTTAAGAAATAAAGGCAGTTGGTCACATGAACCTACAGACAGATTTAATAATCGCTTTCTACCTACTTTTAATAAATTAACTAAGGAAGTATTTGAAGAAATTGATCGGTATGAAATGGTATTACAAGAAAAAGATAATAAAATACAGGCTTTGACAAGGAGTGGTTTTAATCTTGATAAAGAATCTCAACTCATGCAAATAAATGGTTCTTGTTCACAACCTGTTTGCAAATCTCAAAATATGAAAATCAATACGATGCAAAAAGAAATATCTGGACTTGAAAATGAGATTATAAGATTAAAAGATGATAAACAACGGATGGAGGAAGAACACACAAAGGAAATTGATGATTTGCAGAAAAACAGGGAATTGAACAAATATAAGGCTGAAATGAATGATTCAGTCGCAGAAATCAAGCACCATCAAAGAATCGACAGCCAGACTTTTATTGACGATGAACTGGCAGTGCATGGTGCGGTAACGAACGATTTTGACGATACCCTTCCTTTGTTTAATACATGGGCTGCAAACCCACAATTGAAATTACCATCAAAGTTTTACTATATAGACACAAAAGGTGAACCAAAAACCAGAAGCACCCAGGTTTTTCGCATAACTAATAGTCCAACTAAATGGATCATGAATGAAGGTGGTATAAAAAAATACCTCTTTCCAAATCCAATTTTTTTTGATATGGCAACAGATATTGGTACAATATACAAAATGGAAGGGGGCTCTCTGAAACCAGAGGGGCAAAACAGGATAAAAATAATCAAACCCTGTGAAATAAAGGATTCTGGTTACATAGAATACAAGGGAGAACTAAGGATACTGTAATATCTTTAAGATAGTTAAAAATACAAAAAGAAAATATAGATGTTGCTTAAATTTTTGTCTGTAATCCATGCGGTAGTTGAACGGGGAGAGTCATGCCCCCAAATGTGGCAGTACCAACACGGAAGGAAGAAAGTAGGAGACATGAAGTATGAAAGGCTCAAGGAGTATCCCGCCGATAGGTTCCAGTGCATAATTGGGGTCAAGGCGAAACGTTTGAAAATCAGGGCTGGCAAAGATACACGGCAACACCGTGCTGTCGAAGAAGCGTGCAAGGGAACTACGCAAAGAGGCCAACGAAGAAAATGCAGGATTTCTGGCAAGCGCGTACTGAACTAGCACCATAGGCCGTGTCAAATTTCGCATCCTTACAGAACTGTACAGGAACCGCAGGAAGCGTTTAGGTCTTCGATTCAATTTCATTGCGGGTATTTGCAATTTCGAGTTGACTCTCTGATTTTGCAAGAGGTTTATTGTTTTGAGTGCTTTCCAGTTAACATGGAAAACTATAAATTGAGGTGAACCATAGACATCATATTCGGAGGAAAAATGAACGAAAAATTGTTGAAATTTGTTGGTACCGTAAAATGTGCGGATTGTGGACATAAGTTTCATACAATAAAGGCGAGCGACCATCTTGCCCCAAGTGTGGGGGAAATTACTCCTAAAAGAAATTAATGACACAAGACTGTTGAATGAGTAAGGCGAATACTGCATATTCATTAGTAGCACCGCCAAATACCTGACGTTCATCGCCGCGACATACGGCAGCGAGCTTGATTCCGATTCAGTTATCCGAAATTTTCGGAGCCAAGGAGAAAATGAGAACGAGCTCAACTCCATCCAAATCGATGGAAACCTCGTACGAGAATCGCAATACAGAACGACGCCAAGAGGAACGTCCGTTCTCACCTTCACAATTCCCACGTACCGTTTCTACAAACATGACGACCGCATAAAAGAAGTGAATATTTTTAACATCGAGGCATGCGAGAGAAGCACCGACATCTGCAACAATTACGGGAAGAAGAGACGAGAGTGGTATGGGTGGTCGGCTACCTGAAGCAGGAGCGTTGGCAGGACAAGGAGGGAAAGGTTCAGTCAAAAGTATTCACCGTCCCCACCTTCTAGGGCACGGCCATGCTATGCACGCAAAGCAACGACACACAGACGGGACGCGGCCTCGTCACTCAACTCTACATGGAATGCCCCGCATGTCGCGCTTGGGTTTTCGATTACCATGACGCATACTGCTCCCGATACGATGAAAAACTGGGCGACGACGGACGGCCTACGAACACCGCCATTTACGCAAAAGCCCTGGTTCTGGATTTCCTGAACGACAATCCAGAACCAGCAACGGAAGCTGACACCAGCGAGATACCCGCCCTCGCCACCGAGGATGATACGGGCAAACGGGTACGTCCTGTTCAACCAGTATGTGACACGCCGTATTATAGTCGAATGCTGGAACGAGGTGAAAACCGCCCTGGACGACTGGCAGGACAACCACGATACGGATTTTTCAGATGGCAACATCGAGCGACTGCACGTTTTCTGCGTCGCACAACATGCCGAGATGATATGGCGGAAAACCAGCCCCGCATTAGCCAGGGAACATCCATCTGCTCACTCATAATCAAAAAAACTGTCGCATTTCCGTTTCACCGCCGCCCACTGGGGAACCAGCTTATCGCTCCTGCGCTCCTTTTTCCGGTTGTAAAGCCGAATATCCTTCGGGGTCACAAGTTCCATTTCCCATGCAAGCGCCACCATCTCGGTACGGTTGTGTACGTGAAAAGCTGCATACAGACTGTAGAGGTGGCTGTAAACCGTTCTTCTTGACACGTTCAGGGCTTCCCCGATTTGGCCAGGGGTAAGCCCGCAGCACAGCATGACCAGGCATTCCTTCTGTCGCCTGGTCATTTTGTTTTTCGTGTCGGGCCATTCCCCGCAACGATCGATCAGGCTTTGCACCTTTGGCGCGACATACGGCTTACCATCACGCACGATCTGAAAGCCGCGCTTGAATTCCCCGTATCCTTCCCACAAGTGAAGGTATGACTTCGCACCTTCCCAGATGAACCACGGGGCGTTGCTCAAAGGAAAGTCGTGGAGGGAAACCACGGCGATGTTCAGCCTGGGAAACAGTTTGAGCAATTCGCCTATTCTGCGGGGCGTGCCGTCTCGGTAAAACCAGCTGTCGATGATTACCAGCCGCGGTTTCCTGTCGCAGATAACCGTATTTAGGGCATCATTTTTCTTGCCGGTAACGGTCACATCCTCAAAGCCCATTTTTTCAAGCCACGCCTTGAACTCCGCATGAAGCCCCGTCGCCTCGCTCACTGCCAACGTTCCGGCCATTATTTCCCCTCCACGGTGCCATGCAAAACCGTGTTTTTCCGACTTGCCCTCGAACAGGGACACGGCAAAAACAGGACATATAAAGCCTTGCCGTATGGTGTTGCCTTTTTTTCTTCCAGCCATCGTTTCCCCCCGATGGAATTGGTTTTTTCGCTCATCCGGCTCAAGACGGAATCCCCCTTAGCCTGCGCATCCGCGCCGCCAATTTTTCCCGTTCCGCGCCGCTTTTCGACCTAATCGGCGGGTGCCTGTCAAGCCAGTTTCTTTCGGCGGCTTCACGAGCCGCGGCGGTTCCGTCGGGGCATATGCCGGCCATCTTTTTCCCGATAACGCAGCGGCGTTCCAGCATGGGCAGGGTATGGAATTCCGCCGTTTCAGTCGCGCTGGTTTTGGCTATCCTCCGCTGCCGTTTCACCCATTCGGGAACGTCATGCAGCCGGCAAACGGGCTCGTCGGCGAACCATGACGTTTTGGCCGCCCCCATGTCCTTGGGGCACATCGGCGCGGAACAGCCGCCGAAGTGTTTGCAGCTTCCGCTTATTCCCCGGCATAGTTGGAAATCACTCATGCTTCGCCCCCTTCGGTTCTGGTCGCTGACACGCCAGCCGTCTTGCTTTCAACCCAGCGTTCGATTTCGGAAGGCTTGAACCGCACCGATCTGTTCAGCTTGTGGAAGGGTATTTCCCCGTTCGCCACATAGCGATAAACGGTCTGTGTCGAAATCTGCAATGCCGCCGCCACTTCCCGCGCTTTCCAATAGTTCTCCATAATCATTCCCCTCAACATTGTTCGCACATTTTTATGCGTTTAATGGGAATATACAGAAGCGGCGTATGTTCGTGTTTGGAGAAAAAAGCAAGGGAAAAACGATCAGAGAGGTATGGAGATATGAAGAAGCTTAAAGAGACCTAATCATCTCTATTTTTTTCCACATTATTTGAAAGAATTGTCCCGATTTCCCGCAAAACGTTATGGATTGTTTCAGGATTGTCGCATTTCGACCCGCTCACTAATCTTACAATCGCATTGTACGTCTCCGCTTCCCTGCGGATGCGGAGCGTTTCCCGTCGGAGGGGCAGAACCAGCCCTTTCAGCGCGGCGAAATCCCTGGATTCCTTCGGCTTGCACCAGTTACCGTTTCCTCCGGCGAGCTTCTGCAGCCGCCCCTTGTCCATGCCGAAAGCCCTGGAAACCGGGCTCCAGAAGCCGCCGGTAATCCTTCCGGCCTCGCGGCCGACCCATCTGAAATACTCCGCAAGGCTTGTCTTGCTTTTCAGCCACTCGCACCGCTCGGGCGACGCCTGCCTGATAAAACCGTTTGCCTCAAGGCAGCGGTAGTCGTCCCCGAACAGCGGGAACTCGACAAAACATTCCAGCAACGCCCCCAAAGCGCGGGGCCTGAATTTATCGCCCATTCGTGATCCCCGGTGTTTTTGGTTCGGCCTGTTTAGAATATACGAAAATTCGCGGCTCCCGCAAAATTCTGTAAAAAATCCCTCAGTCATGGCCTGTTCATCGAACATACCATGACTGGGGCATTGGTCGGGTTATGCCTGTTTTCGCAATCGGCCAGGCTCCTCCTGTTTCACGGGGAAGACGAATATCGCCGCGTCCCGCCCGGCGGTTTCGGCTTTCGGGGCGGGAACCGGTTGCAGCAACGCCTCCTGCACCTCCTTGGCCTTCACGAAGTCGTTCGGCTCAAAATGGGAATACTTGTCCGTCATCTGCTCGCTCCGGTGCCTCGTTATCGCCTGGGTCTGCTTCACCGACAGCCCGCCTTTCAGCAGTTCCGTGTTGAAGAAATGCCGCCATGCGTGAAGGTGCAGTTTCCGTTCCGCTATCCGCTCCTTCGGTATCCCGATATTCACCAGCGCACGATGCAGTTTCAGGTACACCGTCAGCTTGCTAACCGGCTTGCCCCCGCCGTTCGTGGAAAACAGAAAGCCGTCGCCGTTCGCCTTTTTCAGTTCGTTGAGGTCGGCGATCATCGAAGCCGGAAGCGGTATGTTGCATTTGTCCTTTGTCTTGGTGGGGCGATAGCCGTATTTGTTGTCATATTGCATGCACAGATAAATGTGTTCGTCAAACACATAGCAACCTTTCAACCCCATCACCTCCGCCGCCCTCATCCCGGACAGTGCGGCCAGCTTGTTCGCCGTGTAAGCTATCCTGTCATTGTCCCACACCTTCGCCCAGTCCCCCACGAACAGCTTTTTGAATTCGTCCCGGGTGATAATCTCGATTTCCTTGCGGTTGTTTATCAGCTTGCCCATTTTCTGGATGGGGTTGTGGGCGATGACCTTCCGCTCCTCCGCCTCTATCAGCATGGTTTTCAGGATGCTGAAATTGCCGTTGATGGTCGTATGCTTGTAGCCCTTTTCGATCGAGCCGTCCACGAAACCCTCGACAACTTCCTGGGTTATCCTATCCATCCGCATATTCCCGAAATACGGCAGCAGCACCTTGTCCACAATCCACCTTGAATTGTCCGCGTATTTTCTGGTCAGGTTGGATCGCTTACGGCGTTTCTTGAGGTACTCGCATTTTTCCCAGTCCCACCAGTCCGCCGCATATTCTGCGAAGGTGGGGACATGCCCCCGTTTTGGAATCAGCTCCCCCTCCCTCAAAAGCCGGTTGCATTTGAGCCTCGCCGCCGTCATCGTGGTCTCCCCCGTTGACCTCCCGGCAAGCCTATTCCCGTCCTCGTCGTAGGCGTAGTAATACACGACCCGTTTTCCCGATGGGACAACCCGAAAGTACAAAGTAAAGTCATTATGAATCTTCATAACGCCCCCGTTTTGGGGATATGATGTCATTGCTGGATACACCAATTTCCCCCGATTTCCGCATACTGAACCAGCAACGCTAATTCTTTGTGGGGTAAGCATTTACGGAAATCGAGTGCCTTGTACTTAGGTAAACTGTGCAGGTTTACCTTTTATGTCATAAAGAATTAGCCGATTTCGACCACCCGGCATCGGGCGTCGTAAACACTATCTTAATTCAGTTGGCACATAGACCGGCACAAAACCGGCTGACTGCCGACGCTTTAGGAGCGTTTTATGAACGCCTACCCATTCAGCCTTTTCAAAAGGGCTGACCGAAACTGCTACTCCGTAGCCTTCAAAGGCGAGGACGGCAAGTACCTGCCGCCGGTGTCCACCGGCAAGAAAGACGAGAAAGAGGCGATGCAGGCCGCCTTTCAGATGTTGCGGGACGGAATACCCAAGAGCAAGCACGGGAAACAGAAAAGCGCGACCGTGCAGGATTTGACGCTGAAAGAGACCGCGCGGAAAGTAAAGACCGCGGAAGAAGCGCAAACAATCATGAACGAACTGAAGCGGCTTGGCTGGATAAAAAGCTACGTCATGAAGGACACGCCGGGCGCGGAGGATTTTATAGCGTTCCTAAAAAGATTTTGGGACTGGGACGAGTCGCCCTACATACGCGAAAAACTGCGAAAGGAACACGGAATACACCGCCGCTACTGCAAGGGGCAAAAAAGCAACGTTGCCATGTACTGGGAACCGTTCTTCAAGGGTCGGTTGCTTGGCGAAATAACCGCGAAAGACTTGGATGCCTTTATCGACCACATAGGGGAAA
>Ga0209755_10006454_pt1 | contig 12976 bp, 6 predicted proteins | sample TergutCo191P1_FD_187301 | JGI IMG/M metagenome (GOLD analysis project Ga0209755, IMG submission 187301) | Cornitermes sp. P1 segment gut microbial communities from Petit-Saut dam, French Guiana - Co191P1 (SPAdes) (version 2) | ecosystem: Host-associated > Arthropoda: Insects > Digestive system >... | reverse complement strand
TAGGTCCTTCATCAGCACTTAACCACCAACCTTTTCAGACAGAATTAGACCAAGAGGGTAACACAACTACAGACACATCACAGCACGTAGCTGCATAGTAGTTGTTCATTTCTACTCAAAGTGATATCTGTGTAGGCATTCCAGGAATGTAATTGCCACAGCTCATACATTTTGTGATCTGGTAACTGAACTGTTGTTGCTTCAATTGTGGGCTAAGTGTAGCTTCCCTTTATTTGATACAGCAGACCTGTCTTGTTCGTGAGTTTACACATCACAGTATAGTTATCTCACTTATTCCTGGCCACACTTGAGTAGTAATGTGCAGTAGGCTGCACTTAAACATGTGTCTCACCCAATAGCTACCTGGACATCCTATGACATAACAGAATTTTCTTTGACTATTAACAGTTTTTAAAAAATGTTAATTGAGTCAAAGAACATTCTGTGATGTCATAGGAAGTTCCGGTAGCTATTGGGTGAGACAGTTTTAAAAACTGTTAATAGAGCCAAAGAACATTCTATGATGTCATACGATGTCCAAGGTGCTGTTGCGTGAGACACATGGTTAAGTGCAGCCTACTGCATATTACCGTTTTTAAAAACTGTAAACAGAGCCAAAGAACATTATGTGATGTCACAGGATGTCCAGGTACCTATTGGCTGGAATGGTTAAGTGCAGCCTACTGCATATTACTACAGAGGTGTGGCCATGAATAAGTGGGGTAACTATACTGTGCTGCTGTTGGGTTGCCACAGTAATTCTTCTGTCAATAAGTGAAACTGTGATGTGTAAACCCATGAACAAGACAGGTCTGCTGTATCAAATAAAGGGAAGTTACACTTAGCCCACCATTAAAGCAACAATAGTTCAGTTACCAGATCACAAAATGTATGAGATGAGACAATTACATTCCTGGAATCCCCAAACAGATATCACTTTGAGTAGCAAATGAGCAACTACTAAGCAGCTACGTGCTGAGATGTGTCTTGTATTACTGAAACAAAGCAGTTCAGTATTTAGACAAGCATGCAATTCTGTTCTCATGGAAGAATGAATGATTGGTGGCTGGAGCAATGCATCAGTATCAAGTTCCAGCAAGGTCTGGCAAAATGTTAACAAAGGAGTATGGGGCTGATATTATGAAACTGAGTGTCTTAAGTGTGGCAAGAAAGACCAAGTGAGGATGATGCTCAATCCTTTATCACAAGTGCACTTTCGAGTTTTCTGAACAAGACTGAATAGTGAACCAGTATTATCACCTGTAAATAATGGGGGTACCTAAGGATATTAACCAGACACTGGTTTAATGCTTGGATCCTTTAATACAACAATGTCCTGCTCATGACGTGCTCACTGTCCAGAGTTCTTGGTCAAAAGATCAGTAGTGAAATTGGTACATCAACCATACTCATCAGATTTAACACCATGTGACTTTAGGCTGTTCCCAAAAACTGAAGACCACTTGGAAATGCCAGAGATTTTCAGACAATGTCGACATTTAGGGACATGCGACAACCATTCTGAAGAGCGTTACAGAAGAAGGCTTTCAGAAATGTTTTGAACAGTGGAAACGTCTCCCTAAGTGTGCTCCTGAATGACAAGACAACTTAAAAGGCGACAGTGACTATGATATCACTTTATCTGACAACTGTTGTGAGTCACTTCACACAGGTCAGTTATGTTATACACATGATCATTCACAGGCTACATTCGCTACGAGTTATCTTGCAGTTGATGTGACCATTTTGTGTGATACATGCACGCAGTACAGCCACCACAAGAAGTGTCACGTAAATTCCACCAACAATTTACAAATACGTTGAAAGTGTTCGAGCAACAGGTGCCATTCTATGATCGCAAGTGAACATGCAGAAGACACTGAATGTACTGCATCCATAAGACAAATGTAGTTCACAAAAATCTAAAACACAAATCATGAAGCAAGACAACATGGCGAGCTGGTACCTTCAAGGAATGCATACCGAGAAACAGAGCCCAACTCACACAATTCGGTGGTCAAACTTGGTCACAAATAAGGAGATATGTGAATTCTCAGAATAATGGGTTTTCCACTTTAATCCTCTACACACCGCAGAATGACATCAAGGTTAATGTGTGGTGTGGTGTACTGTCAGTACAGTGAAGCTTATTGGGCCCATTTTTATCCTGAGAGCATAAATTCAGATAAGTGAACAACCATTTTTAAGCACCTCCCTGATTACAGGCGAGCCTATACCTTTTTTTTTTTAATACAACCCTACATCACCTAACACAAGAAACAATTCTATGCATTGTCCACTAACGGTTTTTGGTAATGGAATAATAAGCAAGGGACTGTGGTCTTATCTGCCAGATCCAAACCTGTCCAATTTTTAATTGAGGGGAATGTTAAAGGATAAATATACAGCAATAATACTTGCACAGAAGACAATCCAAAAGAAAGCAATCAGAATATGGTATATTAAATTCCTCAAGCAACATTTCGACACTTAATACGTAACATGGTTTTTATGAGTGATGCATGTCTGTGAGCTGCAGGAAATCACTTCCAGTGCCTTCTTTAAATATGGTGATGAAAACCTAATATTAACTACAATGCAATGAACTAAAATGCGTGGACCCCAACTCATGGTTAATAAGAACAGAAGCAATTGCTGCACTGCCCAGGTGGAACAATCCACATAGTGAGACAAGTGAGTTGTTAGATAATACCATATCCCTGTACTAGCATGTAATTAAATATATACAACTTTTATGGAGGCATTCCAGAAACTTAGAGTCAAACCTCATAATATGCTACTCACAAAGTTGATAAATATCTCTTCTGAAATGCAAAGAAATATATTTTCCATTATACTGGTGCCCATAAAAATTATACATTCATACACTTACGAGGTGGGTATTTAAATTTTAGTGCATGGTTTATGAAAACCATATTACCTAGACAAAAAAAAAGTTAAAAAATAAACAGCATTTTGTGATAAATACCAGACCATATAGCACAGATGACAGATTGTTGGTGAATGGCGAAATGGACTGGATTTGAAAGAAAGCAATAGTAGCCTTAACCTAATCAACATTCTATCCTCCCACTGGATGGACTGGAAAAAACCATGGAGATAGTGCATGACCTAGACTTTTCATCACAAATGCCATATGAACTGGCCAGTTACACAAAAGCATACAAAACTGTGTGAAACTATACATGGAGCCCACCATCACATTATTAAGGTTTGTTTTAAATTAAAATACTGTACCATCTACAACCTGAAGCAATGGCTCCAATATGATTGGACAATATATCATAAGTGACATGAAACTGTGGCCCCTTGTGAAGCACTAACATTTCCCTGAAGTAACTCAGGAAAGAAAAGAAGGGGGGGAAAAAATCTACCAGGCCTCTGGTGCCTTCTTAAGATTCTTTGTGTGATTACTCTGTACAGCAACTTAAGAAGTGAGAATCTCACTAGCAAATGTGTTTAGTATCCTTACCAAATACCTCAAGGGGCAGAACTGTCTAAAGCGGATTCCACACCTGCTGCACGATGTACAGTGTGCCATGCTTGTAATGCTGTCTGTCAATACTGGCACTCTGATGAACAAGTTATGAATGTTTATTTATTCCAAGTTGAAGTGGTAAAATCAGGTTGACGGTATCCCATCTCACCACAGAAAAAGCAAGTGTAACATAGAAATTGTTATAATAGTAATGCACACCACAGTCTTTATCCACATGCAGGGTGTGCTTGACTATTCTGAGCCACCTTATATTACCATTCATGGTAAATGTCACACAGTGTTATTATTTGAAAAGGTGTGACACAACATGTATGAAACAAGTATTACTAAAGTGTGATGTCATTTTTTTCCTGAACAATTTCAACACTCCATCACCCTTAGGAATGCGTTAGAATACTTTCCTTATGTGGTGGACAAATCACTAACATCTTTCTTTTTTCTAGACAGCAAGGAGAGACATTGGTCATGCCAAATGGAATCCAGATAGAACCAACAAAATGGTCTCAGCTTCATTTTCCAACTGACTATCATGCCACTGACAACATCCCTCACTTGGGAATTGTGGTGACTGAGCTGAGATACAATAATGTCTATTATGATAATAACAGACTTATAAAATATGCCTCACAATGGAAATCACTGTACAGAGACATCCATTTAACACCTCCTAGGGCAGCCTCTATCATGTATGATAAGCCTTCTGCTGCAAGCAATTAAACTTTTGACACTGAAAGTAGAATACGGTCCTCACAGAGTATGATGTCGAGAAAATCAAACATCCACTAAAGTTGATGGCCAAGAACATACAAAGCAATGGGCAGTCATTAAAATCAAAGATCTTCTGCAGAGTACACTGGGCACTTAAAGCTGTTTCCAAAGGGTTAATGTAAGAGACTTGTTCATGAGTGTGGTGATGGTCTATTTGTAGGTTATATCCCAATGTTTATCCTGCAGAATGAAGAACAGTACAAAAACCTCACTCAAGAATTACAAGGCTATTTACTCAGTACTTTGCTTTACTTCACTTTTCTGTTCGTTCTGTTTTATGACCAACATCTATACCAACAACTAAAAGACCTTCCTCATTCAGTGTTCCTTTCTCTTATATTAAAGGTTTTGCCCAACAAATTTTCATCAGCAGGCCAGAAATTGAAATATAATTCCTCCTAAATTTCTTGGGTATTGCAGTTTTGTGTACTGTAATCAAAAATGAAAAAAGCAATTCTGAGCCCATTCTGAAAAAATGCAAAATCTACGTATAGGCACTTTAAGCAATGTTTAAACATGTTTTAGTTAGGCAATCTGATTTCCATGTATGAAATCCAGTACATATGCTCTACAAAACTAATCTCCAGAGTCACAGGCTGTCTTGAAAGTCAGTAAATAGCCGTTATTTGATGTTGAAATCCATTGCACCCATCCATTCACGTCTGGTACGTTGTCAGCGGGACAGTATTCTCTCTGGCTGGGTGCAAGCTTGCATTCTCATGCTTGTATAAATAGGGGTGATAGGGGTACCTAAATATAGTTATGATAGCAGCTCTGCGTTTGTGTGGTCAATCTTCAGGGGATATGCAGAGAAGAAAGCCTGCTGGACAGTGGCACTTGGCTTTCCAGTCACAGTTTGTCAATGATGACAATACACAAAGGAAACTACAATAAATCTGACTATTTACCTTTCATAAGAACAACAGTTTCATACTTACTGTCTGAATGCCAGTACTGTAAGAATTTTATTACTATATGGTTGTTCTTGTGTTTTAGAATCAGGATCTTCCACTACACCCCTTAATATCTGCCTTGCATGATTGCTGGCAAAAAGTGAGAAAATGGGTGAATAGATACAGGTCATTAATTCTGCTGTAATCATGTATGTCAACTAGCTCCCACATGCACACACAGAAATATACTGGCAAGAACAAAGTAGTCTAAATTACAGTAGAGCAGAGTGCAATGCTTACAACCAGTTCAGATTTGCCTTTTATAGCAATTGTCACCAAGGACTCATGGCTCTCAGAATTTTTAATATAATTTTATAATTAGCTCTTCACTTATGTCACAGGAAAGCATACTCGTGGTGAAAGAAAATACTTTTCCATGCTACTGACAAACTACCTTGCATTCAACATGTCCCAACAGCACAGGAAGAGCTGCAACTGCTAATAGAAGGAAGTGTAATGGTCTCCCACCACATTCTTCTAGACACGTTATGTTTTCCTTAAATAAACCTGTCTACAAGAACAGAACATTCACTTTCCCTGCAGCTTCACACTCAAAACAGTGCAATTCCAGTTAGTTTTGATTAATAAGAGGAGATGTGAACAAACCAAAAGCTGTACCTTCTAACACACACAAACACACGGGGTTATTCACAAGTTGTAGACGTAACTGCAGGAAATGATTTCCTAAATCTTTGTGATCAAAAATGTTTGTATACACATGTGTCCAATTTTGAATGCTTATGGAGTTATGACCACTTGAAACTTATAATAAAAGGTGTAAGTATTTTTTAAAAGATATGGAATAAACATATTATCTGATAAATTTAATATCTAACTTTCACTTCATGAAAGGAACTGCCTTTAATTTACGCTGACCTGTGCTGACAGCAGGTTTTCGGAGATTTCATGCTCTGCCACAAATGCACCTTGCCATTCAAGCGCAAATAGTGCACATGGAAGTGTAGAGATAAGCCTGAAAGTTGTTTACATCACCTGCCAGCTGTTCAAGGTTGTATAGTGTATATTGCCTCTCTATACGCTGTAAGCATGGTTCACTGGAAAGCATTTGCAAAAACTCAAAAACATCCATACCATAATAACCACTGAGACCAATGTTGATAAGAAGTTTCTTGATCATAACAACCTAGCAAATAACTCCTACAGTGACCTCCACATCTCATGAAACATCATGTATGTCAAACTGTACACACACAGGACCAGTTGCCAGCTTTCCAGTTTACATCTCCCCAGCTTGGGATGGCTGCAGTCATAGTTTTATCCCAAGAGCAAACAGTCACACCACAAGGGATTTTGTGTTATGCCACTAGCATGCGGCTGCTGTGATACACAACCCACTGTGCACCTGTTCAAACTCTGTGCCATTTGGCATCAAACATTGTTCATAATGCTGGCTGTCAATAGATGCAACCAACCAAGAATTCAACTGTTCACATTTTGCATCCACTGTCTCCACTACCCATTAGAAATGAGTTATCTCACAGCAGAACTAATGAATACTTAAGTCTTCTGGAAATATGATTATGTGTTGACTTTTGCTGATGTTTCAGAGGAGCTTGCTGCCTCCATCTACACTGAACAACTGTCAATGATGATTAGGATTAGCAGACCCTGAAGATGGAGGTAGCATGTCCCTTTAAAATGTCATTAAGTCTCCAACACAGAAACCAGTTATCATGGTACATAACCAATAGACACTTTCTGCCACATTGTGAAGAGCTGCGATTAATGTCCAGTTGCAACATATTGAGCACCAGTTTGTCAAATTCAGTATTCAATTGTACGTATTCATGTTACCACAAGCAGTCACTGCATGAGACCCAAAAAGTATCTGATCATTTAAACACCACGTTCAATTCTTCATCATCAGATGCCACAGCACACAAGCATCTACTTATACCATATCCACCACTGTTAGTGTCAGTTTCGACAGCACAGATGTCGAGCATCATACAGGTAACACATTACAGAATGTAGCAGCAGAACGTGTAGCACCCCTGCTTCATACATGGAAGGTCCCAGCTTAAAATTTCAGGCTGAAGATCAGCTACCCTGACATGTTTTCCTCAGCCACCAAAAATTAGTTCATGCCTACTTCTTTCCAGGTATTCTAGCTCATTCTTTGTCATTCATCCAGCCATTCAATGCTAATACAGTTGAATTTCCTGCGTGTATTATTAAATTAACAAAAAGTTACAAACACATCATGCCATCTTATATACAGTGCTGTCAGCAACAGGTTGTCATGGTATCCAAAGGTATGAGAATATATGTCTAAATGAGTTGTGCCCTGCACCCAACAGTCCCATACATTACGTACAAGTTTATTTCCAACTAATTCCACACTTGGTTCTACTGCTCCTACAGGATTTGGGTACAAACTGCAGCCATCTTCAGGGGGCTACACGTGTTGAAAGCTGTAAAACCAATTATGCAATCAGTTGGGAATAAATGTGTGTGTGTGTATAAGACAACTGCATGAAAAATGTACAATATTAAATTCAATGTACATACTTTGACATGGAATGCTATGACCTGAATATCATAGCTGGTATTTCACTGTAGTGGTCCTATAATTTCTACTACAAAAACTGAACACAAAATGCATGTTTCCATATTCCATCATTTGTTAATGATGAAAGATATTTTGGATAACACTTCTGTGCAACAAAACACAATCACATCTGCTGAGACTTCCACAAAGAACTGAAATGCCACAGTAGTGGAAACTCACTAGACTATCACCAAACTTGATCAAGATTATAGCTTGCAACATCTATACTTAATATTTTATACTGTTCTTTCCGTGCAATACAATATGCTTCTTATGATTAGAAACCACCAATCTGCACATATGTATATATACACACACACACAAACCTAACTCCTATGCATTTCACTGGTTTAGGTGATGCTCCTTGAAGATGGTGGTTGACTGCCAAAACACAAAGGAGCGCTGTTTGTATATTTCTTCTGCATATTTTATATATGCAAATTGTTGGTTTTTGACAAGATCCACACTCAACTTGATCAAGGTTACAACTCAAAACCTGTAACAGTTTTGGATTATATGCCGTTTATGATTTTTTTTTTGCCCTAAATGACTGCCAAAACATGATACTGAAGTTAGCTAACTTGTCTTGGAACACCTGTATGCTGGGTGTCTACCAAACTTCAGGTTAATAACTGGGATATTTTAAGTGGAAAATAATGTAATAACATAGGTCTGACTGGCAACTATTAAGGAGCAACTGGTAAAAATTGAAAAGACTTAAAAAATCCACGAGTAAAATATTTTTATTTGGTTATCTTGTCAGCTATACCAATAAAATGTATTAGTTACATGTGCTACAGTCACAGCCATGCCTGCTGAAGCATGGGCAAAATCCTGTTGTTGCTTCACGTACAAAGTGGAAGATACATTCTATAAACTATGATCCCATGAAACAATAATGAACAGAATTTAAAGAAACACTGTACAGACTAACAATACACAGGCACTGTTGGACTTAAAAACAAGTACATAAAAAATGAAAGAAGAAAAAATGAATCTACAGTACACCTGAAGTATAGTATATCTACCAGAACATTTACCACATACCATTAGGCTATGGCTGTATGGCAAGGGAAATGGCTTCACAAGTTGTATACTCAGCTGTATATATGTATGTTTTGCAGGAGAATATGCCAATTCCTTTCAGTGCTCATGTTTCTTCTCTACACTCTCAAAAACCTGAGCATAAGATGTCTGCACCAGTGCTCGTTTCCTCTCTTCTTATAAAGATGTACCAGGTGGCAGAACTGTAAACATCTATAAACGCCTTTATACATTTCGGGACAATGTATCAGTCCCATTCTGAAGCTTGACCCTTGAAAATGGAACCAATACACTGACCTGAAACATCAGTTACCTAGTACCATAATACGCTATGCAACATTCCAGAAGAGTGCCTCAACTATACCACAGTAGAAGCCTGAAATCTCACACCTTAATACACATTTTTGTGTTCAGGTTGTCATATTGAAAGCAAGCCAGCTCCTTCTCAGTCACATTCAAACCTTCATCCAGCCGCTTGGTGCTCTATCTTTTGGGTTGCACAGCCTCTTGTTGCTCAATGAACTCACTTTTTACCATGTGTGACTCCAACTCCATAAAATCCTTACTGGTAAACTCCTGACCATGGAATTACAATTCTTTGATATCTTTTTCCTCCAGATCCCAGCATAGCTCTGTGCCCTTATTCACTGGAATGCTTATCACTGAATATGCAGTCTCCTCAGAAGTCATAAACAAACCAAGAGCTGAGCTGCATTTACACACACACACACACACACCATTCAAGGTGGAAGTTGAGACTTCACACAGGAAGCATCAATTTTCTTAACTAACTTGTAAATGTTATGGTCTCAACATCACTTCCCTCTCCCCTTCTGTAAACTTCACAGTCTCTTCCAACAGTTCTCCATGGGTTGTATCTTGTGCAAGCATTTATGGCCCAGTATTCCACAGGCTGCAGCAGAGGAGTGGTAATGGGAGGCAAGTCCACCATCTGGATGTTGCATGGTAATTACCAATGAAAAATGGATGGTCAGAATAATTATCTATTACCCTGAGCACCTTGAAGGGTGGGGTCTCCATTTCACAGTAGTTTCAAACTTGCATACAAAGTGACGGTGAAACTGATCAAGCCTTTGGGTTACGCCTTCATGTAACAGACAGTGAAACAGTCGTTTCTTCATATTTCTGAAGTTTGTAAGCTGAGTACCTAAGTACAGGAGTGATTGTACTACATATGGCAACTTTCCATATATTATACAATATTAAAGAACACAGCTTTAAGGAAAATGCAACTCTCTGTGTCCATAATAGCAGACATTACAACACAAAGTGTTCCAAAGTATGATGTAAGAAGAATATTCCGATAAATATTACAAATCATACTGTGACCCAAAACTCATATAATAGCATTATGAAACATTACAAGTTATTATCTTCTGTTCCAAGTAAATTAACTTTTCTTTTGACATTGTGCTAAATTTTTGAAATAAGTTTCTGCAGGCAAACTAGAGAGACATTTAACCTATTCTCCAAATACAACATATAATGTAACAAATCCCTTTAACAATTACAACTTAAACCATCACCAAAAAATTATGGTACAACTAAATGCTACAGTAGCCCGTTACTACTGCCTCTTCTGCTCATTTCTGAATGCAATGCCAACTAACAGTTATCACATACATGCTTCATTCTGCTGTCACTATACCTTGTCTTTTTATATAAAAACATACTATACAAAGTATGTAATGTACCACATCACATGTTAGCTGAGGAACATGTAATCACATCAAAGATTTTTCTGACATGTCAGTTATATTACAGCATAGTTAATCACATTTTTGTGTACTGGTTTCTTACTCATATTTAGGCATAGGTGTATCTTTCTCTGCCAAACCTCAACAGAGTGAAAGGTTATGGGCTAATTCATAACCATAGCACACCAAGTTCCATAACAAAATTCACTTGCAACAGCCTCGCAAACAAAGCTCGCTAATTTTTCAAACAAAATGTTACTACTAACGAAAACTGCGGTTCGAATGCACACATGAAATTTAAGTCTACCTATAATTGTCTACAAACGTAACGCCTAGCCCTACATTAGTTCAGGCGACGTGCTCATTCCATACATAACGCTCGCCTGTAATAATTCCACTGAGGAAGGCCACATCTCGTCAAATAACTTCTAGATGTATACAAGTTTGCGGAATAAAAATGACAGTTTCACACGAATTCTCCCACTCGTTTTTCATGTTAATTTTCACGACAATGAAGCATACTCAACACTAAATATTTTAAAAATAATATTTACTGAAAGCCATAACTCAATCACTAAAACACATAACACATTTTGTTCAATAACACCGGAGAAAAACATCGTTGCTTGTGTTTACATCTATTCTTACACCCTCACGCCGGTGGCAACGGCAAGGAAGAATCATGGCGGCTCCTGTCCCGGATGTATACCAACCAAACGAATGTCAAAGCGTCGATATTGCATAAAAGAATACACATAACATTGCACATAACAATGTTCCCTATCAATAACTGTAATCCAAATCCTTTGTAATTTCATGCGTTCAAACTACATTACAAAAGAAGACAAGACATAACCAAATATCACTCGAATGTAACAAAATAACCTATCATAAAATAGATCATGTTTCGTACTTGGAGGCTGCCATATTGGATAACGCCAGTAAACCGCCAAATCACGAAGACTGAAATGGGTGAAACATTACTTAGACGTACTGTTTTAAAGAGTCCAAAATAACTGAAATTTTATTTAACGTAGCCGAGTAATCCAATTCTGCTGTACGATATACAATGACAATGTTTTCCATCAATATATACAATGACAACAGATGTCGCCATCTTTAGAAGCCAAACACTGCTAAATAAAACAAAATTCCAGTTACCTGTATTATATACATGGAGTTCATCAACTATGCCTTCATTTCCGCCTCCAAATACAACCATTAAATCTTTAATTGCAACAGCACGATGTCCATGTCGAGGTCTTGGCTGTGGTCCAGTCGGATTTGTCACTCGCTTCCACTTGAGTATGGGAGCCGCCATATCTATACATATTTCCTTGCGGTGAGCCAGTCGAACCACGGATAAAAGTCCTACTCTCCACAATCACAGATGACACAAAGAGTACGCATAAATTGCTTTAAACCTGACTGGAAGTACGAATGTCCTTGTTTGTTGTTCAGTGACAACACACACATAGATGATCCGTAGATAAGAGGACGGCTGTGATCCACGGATTACAGCCTCCAGGTATTTACCGTGCGTCTTTTCACTATAAATTGTCAACAGAGAACACAAAGTAAAAAAATGTGTCGTATACAGAATGTCTAATTTTGCCTTGCTAGGGTGGTATAGGAATCTTGGATTGTACAGAGTTCATGCAACAGTCAAAGGGAATTTTGCATAGTTGAAGCTACATGCCGTGTAGCTTAGTCGATATATACTGACATTTCGGAGCAACGTACGTGTTTTCACAATGAGTTTGGACTGTGCCGTTTCCCTAGTTGGTGAATTGGTTTTGCGAAAACGGTTACAGACGTACATGCTACTACGTATCAAAGGGTGATAGGCTGTCGTCAGAACAAGAAGTGTCGCATATTACGTAATTACGTATATTTTGAATAAAAAAAGACATACTTAAGCATGGCCACCAATCCAGAAAGAACGAATCTGGTAAAGTCAGTGCAACCATAACATGGCTTTCGTGATGGCCACTTGGATACGTATATCTGATGGCCAATAAGGTTAAATTTCTTGCCTAACATTAGTGCTCGTTCCTTAATTGCCAAATGATTTTAACCTTCTACTGGATTAGCTATTTCAGTTTGGTAGGGAAGTCAATAATAATATTTAAACAAGTACATATGTTTATATTCTCTCAGTTCACATTTACTTTCGCAACAAAGAAGGCTGTGCAATCCGATATGCAGTGCAACAGCCAGATGTAGGCGTTGGTTGCCGGAAGGGGGGGGGGGGCAAACTATGTGGCTTAACCCTCCTCTGGGCGGTTGGGGCCTGAAGCTCAGTGCTGTCGTTGAGAATGAGTGGAGCTATACCTCAAACCCATCATATGTATGGTGTGCACAGGGACTTTTAGTGAATACTGTAATTATCCTTCAGTCA
>Ga0209755_10006452_pt1 | contig 12977 bp, 12 predicted proteins | sample TergutCo191P1_FD_187301 | JGI IMG/M metagenome (GOLD analysis project Ga0209755, IMG submission 187301) | Cornitermes sp. P1 segment gut microbial communities from Petit-Saut dam, French Guiana - Co191P1 (SPAdes) (version 2) | ecosystem: Host-associated > Arthropoda: Insects > Digestive system... | reverse complement strand
AAAAAGAAACAAATGAAGCAAAATTTGCATCAGTATTTGACAGATTGGAACCAATAATGCAGAATTATATTACAGAAGGATATACATGGAGAAATAATAATATAAATTATGATATGGTAATAAAAAACAATATACATATAAAAGAAGGTTCAAAGGAAATCTGGGAATTTGTATTAAAATTATTGGATAAAGCAGTAGAAAAAGGATATTTAATAAAATAAAATAGTAGATATGGAATTAATAGGTAATGGCGCACAGGCTGAAATTTTCAAAGATAAAGATATAGTAATAAAATTATTTAAGAAAAATATATCTAAAGATGATGTAGAATATGAAATTAATCTCCAAAAAATGGCTTTTGAGCATGGTTTATCGGTTCCAAAAATTTACGATATTGTTGAAATTAATGGAAGATATGGTATTAAAATGGAATATATTAACGGAATAACATTTGGTAAAATTATCTTTGACAATATGAATAAATTAGATGAATATTTAATTAAATCAATAGAAATTCAAATAGGAATACATAAAATAGTTGCAAATAATTTTCCATCAATGAAAGAAAAATTAAGAAATAAAATTAATAGAATTCAGTTAATAACAGAAAATGAAAAACATAATATTATAAAATTATTAGATAAAGAAAAATTCAATAATAATTTATGTCATGGTGATTTTCAATTTATGAATATATTAGAGACAGAAAATGAAAATAAAGTTATTGATTGGGTAGATTCAAGTTCTGGAAATATTGAAGCAGATGTATATAGAACATATTTGTTATATAAAGTAAATAATGATGAAATAGCAGAATTATATATAAATAATTATTGTAAAATGGCAGATATATCAAAAGAAAATATATTTAAATGGGCTCCTATTATTGCGTCAGCTAGATTATCAGAAGGAATGGAAAATGATGAAAATGAAAAGCTATTAAATATTGTAAGGAATAATATATAAAGAAAGCAAAAATAGAACTAATAAAAAATAATATTGTATAAAAAGATTAAAAATGGACAGAAATGTTAAGTATTGAGTAAATGTACATTGTAAAACTAACATAATAGGGAGAAATGAAATATGCATAAACATCATCAGGAATCTATTGAAAATATGGTTGCACATTATTCTCAGAACCCTGAGATTATTGCCTTGTTTCTGGTAGGTTCAGTTGCAACCGGCACAGAACGCCCTGATTCAGACCTTGACGGCGTTGCCATAGTATCACAGGAATATTATGAAGGAAAGAATAAAAATCATAATGAATGTGAATCTGTTTTCGGTAAATGTACTTATGAGGGCGGTTATTTTGATGTTCATTTTATGACACGTCAAATTATTGAAAATTTAGTAATTAACGGTACTGAACCCAACCGGAACAGATTTACAAAAGCGCAGACTCTTTTTTGCAATCAGCCTGACTTGCCTGAACTTGTCGCAAAAATACCTGTTTTTCAAAAAGAAAAAGCGGCGGCGAAGCAATTAAAATTTTACTGTACGTTTAAACAATTTTATTCATACTATTGGTCAATTTGTAAGCCGATTGGATTTATGAAACATCATATAGCAAGCGCAATGGTTTATAATTTATACCGGCTGATTTTAATTGAAAATGAAATTCTGTTTCCTTCTGTACGAAGATTGGAAGAATATGTAATAAGGGCAAAAAATAAACCTGACGGTATTGTAGAAAAGTGCAGAAAATTCATGGACGATTTAACAGATGATGACGCATTATCATTAATTGAAAGTTATAAAAGCTGGACATCGTATGATTATCCTAAAGACTTTCAATTTGTAGCTAATAATTTTGATAATCCCTGGGAATATGATTAGATAAATGGACAGAAATATTTATTATTGGATTTTAATTTTATTATAATATTTTATTATATATGATATTCATCTATATTATGTGTAATAGTACCTAAAATATTAAAATTCATTGGCAGAATTAAAGAAAATTATGTATAATAAAGGTATTATGTTATTTTGCGAAGAACTTTATCGAGACGATAAAAAATCACTGGATTTCAATAGCAGTGAAATAATATTGCGGAATGCAGTTAGGGCAATAATACTAAAGAAGTAATCAAATTTGAGAATAAAGATTAAAGTAAAAACAAAATGATAAAAAATGTTAAGTATTTAAATAAGGTTTTTTGTAATATCTAAGAAAGTTCATATTTGGGAAACACGATTATTTCATTAATTATGTTTGTCTTTTTCTTTTTCGGCTTCTATAATGCCGATGAAACTATAAGGGGATTGATTAATATGTTCAGGTTCTGGTTAGGCAGGGAATTTTACAGGCTTTAACCATTGCCAGGATTTGTAACTGCCGCCAAAGGATGTCTGATCAAATATATCGATGGTTGTTCCGTATCTGTCAAAAATGTTGTTTTGTTTATTACTCATATAATTATTAATTTTGCTGAAAAGTTTTTCTGCGAAAGTTTCATTTAATTCGACATCATCTTTACTTTACCTTTTTTTTAAAATCCGCTAGATTGTACCTATGAAGAAAATATCACTAACAGGTATAAAACCGACAGGCGACCTGCATATCGGCAACTATTTCGGAGCTATAAAACCTGCGCTTGAACTTGTAAAAGATTACGACGCAAGATATTTTATCGCCGATTACCACGCGCTTAACACGATGAAAGACGCGAAAGAACTTAACTCCACAATCAGGCAGGTTGCCGCAGGCTGGCTTGCTTCAGGGCTCGACCCGGAAAAAGTTATTTTCTACAGGCAAAGTTCCATCCCTGAAGTTTTTGAACTTACCGCGATGCTCATGGCGTTTACAAGCAAGGGTCTTATGAACCGCGCCCACGCCTACAAAGCCGCGATTCAGGAAAACAGCGAAAAAGGCGATGACACCGATGCGGGAATTAACATGGGACTTTTTACATACCCTGTATTAATGGCGGCTGATATAATTATTTTTGATTCGGATATAGTTCCTGTCGGCAAGGATCAGGTGCAACATATCGAGATGGCGCAGGATATCGCGCAGTCTGTAAACGCAAATTACGGGCAGCAGGTTTTAAAAGTTCCTCAGGCGGCGGTTCAGGAAGATTCCGCCGTTATCCCGGGGCTAGACGGGCGCAAAATGAGTAAGAGCTATAATAATGTAATCCCTCTTTTCGCGCCTGAAAAAACACTGCGAAAAACAATTATGCGCATAACAACCAATTCGCAAACTGTAGAAGAGCCGAAAAACCCAGACGAAAGCCAGATTTACCTGATTTATAAATTATTCGCAGACAGCGAAGAGCAAACCGCTCTTGCAAACCGTTACCGCGCAGGCGGAATGGGCTGGGGGGAAGCAAAGGAAGAGCTGTTTCGAGTAATTAACCGCTGTCTGTCCCCTATCCGCGAACGCTATGACGCGATAATGGCGGACATCCCCGCGCTGGATAAAATTCTGGCGCAGGGGGCACAAAAGGCAAGGCCGATTGCTTCGGCGACTGTTAAGCGTTTCCGTAAAGCGGCGGGAATAGATTAATACAGGGGTATTTATGAATATAATCGCGTGTATAGGAAGCGGCAATATGGGCTTTGCTTTAATGAAGTGCGCCGCAAAGGGAACGGAAATCTACATTACAGACGCTGACGCGCAGAAAGCGAAACAGGCGGCGGCGGAACTTGGTGCGAAAGTTTTATCTTCCAATGAAGAAGCGGCGGAAAAAGGCGGCATTGTATTTCTTGCCGTTAAACCGCAAATTTTGCCGAAGGTGTTAGGCGATATTGCCCCGGCTGTTGTAAAAAGATACAGGGCCGGTATACCGCCTGTACTCGTTTCAATGGCGGCAGGCTGGTCAATCGAAAAGATACAAGAATCCATCGGAGAAAAAATCCCAACAGTAAGAATAATGCCCAACACGCCCGCGCTTATCGGCAAGGGAATGATCGCGATGTCTTATTCTGCCGAAGTTCCGGCGCAGACTGTATCGTCTTTGGAAAAGATTTTAAGCGGCGCAGGCGTTGTAGACATTGTAGAAGAGCGTTTCATGAACGCTGTTACAGGGCTTTCAGGTTCCGGTCCTGCGTATGTGTATTTATTTATCGAAGCATTGGCGGACGGCGGAGTGCAGGCAGGGCTTCCAAGAGACAAGGCGCTTAAATACGCAGCTCAAACAGTTTCCGGGTCAGCCGCGATGGTTCAGGAAACAGGCAAACACCCCGGCGAATTAAAAGATATGGTAACATCTCCGGGCGGCACCACAATAGCCGGTATCGCGGCCCTCGAAGGCGGAGCCTTCCGCAGCACCGTGATAAAAGCCGTAGAAGCCGCCTGGAAACGCTCAATAGAGTTGGGATAAACCGCCGATATTGTAATATGCGCCGCAAATTTCTCCTGTTTTTTCTATTATACACGTCGATTTTTACTCCTCTTTTCGCTCAAGGGCATGAACAGTGGCAATATTCAGATGTTATCCGCGGCGAAGTAGTTATAGATTATGAACCAATTTATGCGGGGCACATAGACGAAGAATACCCTCTCAGCGCGAAAGCGGCAGGCAAACGCGCCCTTGAAGAAATGGTTTTATTTTTTTCCGCGATGATCTACGGCTGGTCATTTAATTATGAAGTCGGAGAGATGGCCAGAAATATCGCTGAACATTTAGAGCTTGAACCCTGCGGTGAAATTAAATGGGGAGATCCCGCGCTTCGCGTAACTGAAACTGAAATCAGAGATATGAACCTGAGAGTGTGGGCGGATTATTATTTAAACGATTCACAGCAAAAACGTATACAAGTGTGGCGCACAGGAATGATCAGAAACGCGCAGGCTACAGGCTACGGACCATCATATCTTGATGAATATCCCGGCTGGATTGCGGTAAAAAAAACGGCGCTGGAAGATTCGGCAAGAGCGGCGCTGCGCGCGGCGTTAAGGGGCAGCGAAAGAAACCGCCCAAAAGAAGTAACAGGATTTATCAGCCTTGCGTCATTTCCGCGCTATTACATTGACTCAGGGCGCTGGTCTGTATTTGCGCGTTTTAGAGTGCAGATAACAAATATTATTCCATTTGCCGCTTATTAAATTAATTTTGCGCAGGTTTTATCTGATACTGGGACATATTCCTTCCGCGGACAATAGCGCAGTTACGCCCATTTCCTTTAGCTGAATACAATGCTTTGTCCGCCAGATCATAAAGTTCTTCTGTATTGCCTAAAGAACCTCCGCATTTTTCGATATATACTCCAATGCTCATGGTTACAAAACTGTTAATATTGGATTTTTCATGCGGTATTTTTAATGATTTTATCAGCTTGGTCACGCGTGTTATCACAGCGTCAACATGCGTAATATCTTTTTCAAACCAAAGCAGAGCAAACTCTTCGCCGCCGACACGCGCGCAGTAAACGCCCATTGTCTTATTCAATCTGATAAGAGCGCCGCCAATCGCGCGCAGGCAGTCATCGCCTTTTGGATGCCCGTAGAAATCATTATAATATTTAAAGAAATCGATATCGGCGATAGCGACACACAAATAATCGTCTGAAGATCTGTAATTTGACAAATATCTTTGGAAAGTAAGATCAAAATCGCGGCGGTTTCTTAACTGGGTTAATTCATCTATCGTGCTTTGATCCATGTATTTATCGCGCTCGCCTTCCATTTTTCGCGCGTTAAACTCCGATACAAGGCGAAGCATTGTAATGCGCCAGCAAACAAGAAGGCTTATAAGTGCAGAAAATATAACATTGAAAATATCAACAACATATATACTCTGCTCTTTTAATAAAACTGTAGATGTAATAAAAACGGCTGTCGCGCCCATTATCAAGCTAAGATTAAAAATAGGAGAACAATAAAACAGGAATAAAGAACACACAAGAAGCGTCATAAAAGTTACTGTGTAATTATCGCGGTTCATCAGTACGCCGACAAAAATCCCAAAAAAAACAATATTAATAAAAAACAAGATAATCAGAACATAGACATTTCTTTTGTTCTCCTGCCTTTTCTGCTGATTAATCAACTTAATGTTGCGGTTCGCGATGATAGCAAATAATAAGCCGACAAGAGCCGTGAACAGATAGGCTGCTGCTTCCATAAAATTAGACTGCACAAAGATGGGAAAGCAGGAAAAAAGCACCGCTAAAATCACAACAAGGATATTGGCAAGCCGCAGATTGTAAAGGTTATATTTGTACACTCTTTCCATACATTCATGATACTGCTCGTATCCAAGAGAATAATAACGCCAGGTAGTCAATATTTCTTTCATCTAACTCACTTAATCAAAATAATATATTACAATCAAAAAAAAATCAAGAAGAGAATACCGTGTTATAAATCGTTAAGCTTATTTCTTGCCGGAATACAAGGTAAACTCCATTTTTTCCTTGTTCTGCGAAAGCATGCTAAGCCACAAATTTTTCTTTTTTGTAATTTCTTTGCTCTTACGCCCGGCGGTTCTGAGTTTATCGTAAATCTGCGCTCCGTTCCTTGCGGCAAGCCATGTTCTATAATGATCCGCCTGGAAAATTACATTTGCTTTTTCTTCAACTTCTTTATCTATGTGCCTTTCGTACGCATTTAAAAGAAGCTGGTATTTTTCGGTAATTCCTCTAAGGTAATCTAAAATCAATCTGTCAAAAGACGGAAGCCGCTCGCTTAGATCGACAAGATGCGTCAAATATTCCACGGCAAGGTAATAATCCTCATCTCTGCAATATGCCCTAAGACCATGCCTGCATAATTGCACATAAGATTCATTATCGATAGAACTCATGCCGAATACCTGAACAGGCGGAGTAATTGTAAATTTCGGCATGGATATAGCAACCTTTGTAAGCAATTCCATTATATCCTGATAAATGCGCTGTTCCCATAAATTTTCGCGGATGGATGAAAAAAGCTGCGTCATATCACTTGCAAACTGTTCTTTGTAGCGTTCGTTTTTATCAAATACAACTTCGCAGGTAGGAATCATAACACCTTTAAATTCAATATGCCCAGTATCAAAGAAATAAAGCGCGTTATTCTGGGCAAGCGTGCAAGTGTTAGCCGTATTTTCTTTTTCGTAGTTCATCAAAACCTGTTTTGCGATCATGATTCGTGAATCGTGAGGCGAAAGTTCATTCGCTCTTGTTTGCAGTCTGGCGCCGGAATTAAGAAGAAACCCGGCAAGGTTTCCCCTCTCTGTTATAATTAAAGGGCTCTGAGTATTGCCGCCTGTGATTCCAGCGGTAATTTTAAAAATGGGAAGAGCTTCGGCTTTTTCGCCGCGCTTTGTAACTATCGCAGGATCGTTTACAACATTCGTCTTGCAGAAGTAATCAATAATGCAAAGTGTAACCATAAGCGCGTCGGTGGCGCTTGCGGCTACAACAACCATTTCATCTCCGCGCTCTCTCTGGCTAATCGCTCCGCATTGCGTGGAAATGCGTTTAATCTCGTTCTCGATTGCCCAATCAAGATTGTGCATCATGGAAAGATTTTTTCTGGATTCCATGCAGAATTTTGTATAACCGTGAATATCAAGCATGGCAACATATAGGTTTGAAATCTGAAGCGTCTTTTTAAGATCGCCCGCTTCCGGGAAATCTTTATCAGGAATAACCATTTCTTTCCAAAGTTTTTTATGGGTGTTCGGGCAGATTGCGGAGAAAAACCCCCAATTCATGCGTTTTAAAAGCATAAAAACCTTCATGATAACAGCATGCGTCCATTTATCCTTTAACACAGGCTGAACAAGTTCCCTAAGTTTAGAAAAAGTGATTATTTCTTTGGAAAGTATCTTGTCGTAAAGGAACGAGAAAAATTCATATTCGGACATTCCGCTGTTATATTCGCTAATGTTTTTCACAGTTATTACCCGGATATTATTATACTATACACTTTAATAAAATAACAGTGATAAAATAGGGAAATATATTGTTAATCCGCAAAATCTGGGATATAGTTAAACTAAGGAAATATGATGGAAACTGCCGCTGCATTAAACAACTCCGCCGTCGCGCTGACCGAAGCCAATAAGCCTTTTGAAGCAATCCCCCTGTTCCGTGAAGCGTTAATTTTAGAACCGGAAAACCCCCTTTTATGGATGAACTTGGGCATCGCGCAGCAAAAAACCGGTGAATATACACAGGCAATCGACAGTTTCCAGCGTTCTCTTGTAATAGATGACTGCTTGCCGGAATCATGGCATTCCATGGGACTTATTTACTACGAATTAAACGAGTTTGATCTGGCGCGCGAATGTTACCTTTCGGCGCTTGAAATAACAGGCAACGATCCAAAGATATGGAACAACTTGGGCGTTGTGTATTACAACAGCGGCAATTTCGAAGACGCGCGCAGCTGTTTTGAAAAAGCGGTCAGCCTTGTCCCCCAATACCTTGACGCGCTGATCAACCTCCGCGACACATGCCGGGAACTTGGCGACTACCGCGCCGCGGCCGAGTTTGAACGGGTCATCTCAGGTTTAGAATACAGCAGCCAGGATTAATAATATTATGAAGGTACTCTATGTAGCCGAGCTGGTGGGCAAGGCAGGAGTTTTTACATTAAAAAAATCCTTAAAGGATTTAAAGACACGGTATCGATGGGATTTTCTCATTGTCTGCGCCGATGGAGCGACAGGCGGTAACGGACTTGGCAGAAGTCACGCAGCGTACATTCATAAAATGGGCGCGAACGTTATAACCCTTGGAGAGTGCTGCTTCTACAAAAAAGATTTAACCGAAAACCTTGAAAAATGCCCTTATGTTCTTCGCCCGGAAAATCTAAACAGTGAAGCACCCGGCATTGGAACAAAAGTTTTTAACGCAGGCGGCGAAAAAATCGCTGTAGCGGTTTTTATCGGTCAAAATTGTTTTAACAGAATTCATCCGAACAACCCCTTCACTGCTCTTTCGCCCGTGCTTGAACACCTGCGAAAGCAAACTCCATACATAATCGTAGATTTTCATGCGCAGGCAAGCGCAGAAAAGAAAACTTTTTTCTACGCCGCCGATGGATTATGCTCCGCTGTAATCGGATCGCACATCAGAGTGCAGACCGCGGACGAAACAATCATGCCCGGCGGAACCGCTGTTATAACCGACGCAGGCAGAACAGGCAGCCAGCAATCTATCGGCGGGTGTGAAGTAAATTCGCGCGTTAAGGAATACCTTACAGGCATCCCGGACTGGACGCGCGATGCGTGGGAAGCGCCGCAGCTTCAGGGTGTATTTTTAGACATTGGCAAAGACGGCAAAACCCAGTTAATAGAGCGTGTGCGTTTTGGAATTGATGTAAAACCGGAAGCAGAAGATGTTTAAGTCCCTTCTTTTACAATTTCTATTTTAATGCCGTCATTTTGATCCGGCTCGTCTTTCGGAGGAATTGTTACGCGCAATATACCGTTTCTGTATACGGCTTTTACTTTATCCTGCGCATATTTGTCCAGCGGAACAAAATATTTCTGTTTTTCGATATCCTTCATTTTAAGGCGGCGTTTAAAGTAGCGCACATTTTCCTCTGAATGAAACCTGATATCTTCCGCCTGCTGTGTATCGCCGATTTTCGCGGAGAATACCATGTAATCACCCTGGAACGAAAGGCTTATGTCTTTTTCGTCAAAACCGGCAAGCGCGAATTCAAAAATTAAAGACTTGTCTTCTGTCATAAAAACATTCATCGGCGGATATGAGTAGTTTGGATAAAAATCGGTGTTTTCGTCGAAGAACTGCTTGAATATAAACGGCTCCCGGTTAAAGTTACCGCTGCCGCCGCAATCGTTAAAGTTCCTGTGGAACTCGTTGTTAAACTTCTGGGCTGCGTCGAATATTTCATCGAATATGCTGCCAAGATCCATGTAATTTCTTGTGCCTTTCATAAAAACTCCTTGCACGAACGCTTTCGCCGTTCACTAATTTAATATGTCCCCATACGGGCAACATTTATGAACCATTAGGCTCCATGGTTAAATTTACTAAAGATTAGCTGAAAAGTCAAATGAAATGTTAATACCCTGAAGCGGCACTGCCTGAGAGTAATTTAACGGCGGAACTTGTCCCGATTCTCGAAGCTCCGGCATTTATAAACATTTCAAGGTCGTCTCTGGTTTTAACTCCGCCTGCCGCCTTGATTTTTACGCCGTTTCCGATATGTTTTTTAAAAAGTTCCACATCCGCAATCGTTGCTCCGGCAGTGCCGAAACCTGTTGAAGTCTTAATAAAATCGGCTCCAGCTTCGGTTACAACAGAGCACATGCGGATTTTCTCTTCTTCTGACAAATAGCACGTTTCGATTATAACTTTTAATATTTTTTCGCCGCAGGTTTTTTTTATTAATTTAATTTCTTCCAATACAAAATCAAAATTGTTATTTTTAACATCGCAGGCGTTAATAACCATGTCGATCTCGTTTGCGCCGCTTAGAATGGCGCGCTCTGCTTCCAAGACCTTCGCTGCTGTGATTGAATAACCAAGCGGAAAACCGATTACAGTGCAGATGTTAAGATTTTTATATTCATTAGAAATTGGCTTCACATAACAGGCAGGAACGCAGACTGAAGCTGTTTTAAACTTAACCGCCTCATCGCAGAGCGTTTTAATCTCCTGCCATGAAGCGGTCATTTTTAACAGAGTGTGATCTATTCTGGATAGAATCTCAGCATCTGTCATATTATCAAATCTTATTAAGAGCCATCAGCACGAAGTACACAAGGAACAGCGCAGAAGCGCCGATTATGATTGTGTGAACTTCTTTTATCTTATTGTTAAAAAGCTTTACAATTACATAGAAAATAAAGCCTGCCGCGATACCAAAAGATATGTTATACGCAAATGTCATAACAGCGATGGTAAGGAACGCGGGAATGGCTTCTTCCATGTCTTTCCATTGAATGCCAATAAAAGATTCCGCCATCATAATACCTACGATGATCAATATAGGCGCTGTCGCCTGAGCCGGAGCCATGCCGAACAGCGAAACAAGCGGCAGACAAATCAGGAACAGAAGAGCCGTAACAACAGATGTTAAACCTGTGCGCCCTCCTTCGCTGATACCGGAAGCGCTTTCGATGTAGGTTGTTGTGTTTGAAGTGCCGAATAACGCGCCGATTGAAGTGGCGGTCGCGTCCGCGAATAACGCCTTGTCCATCTTTGATTTAAAACCTTTTGATTCAAACAGAGCTTTTTCATCATCGTCATCAAAAATACCGTGTTTTCTGCCCGTTCCAATTAATGTGCCGATTGTATCAAACGTATCCGTAAGACTGAAAGCGAAAATTGTAATCAATACGATAAACACTCTTCCGTCCGCAAAGAGAGTTTTAAAACCAATCTCACCGAAGAAGGCAAATGAAACTTCGCTGAAGCCCGAAAGCGCGGACATGTCAAAAAGTTTTGCCGGAACATTGGTTATTCCCAGAGGGATACCGATCAATGTCGCCGCGACAATACCGATAAGCATCGCGCCTTTTACTTTAAGCTGCATTAGAATAACAGTAACTGTAAGACCGATAAGAGCGAGAACAGGACCTGCGGAATTAAATTTGCTAAGCTCCGGCACCGCGTCCGCACCGGGAGTAAAACCAAGAGAGGTAGAAACAAAGTTGATAATACCTGCGTTTTTGAAACCAATGTAAGCGATAAAAAGACCGATACCTCCGCCAATCGCAAGCTGAAGCGATTTAGGAATTGATTTAATAATTGCTTTTCTAAGACTTGTAACAGTTACAATGATGTTTACAATACCGCAGATAAAAACCATAGCAAGCGCTTCCTGCCATCTGAAACCTAGAGCTCCGCATACGGTATACGCAAAAAAAGCGTTCAACCCCATTCCAGGCGCTGTCGCGTAAGGAACCTTCGCAACTAAACCCATAATGAGAGTTCCAACAGCAGCAGCGATAATTGTAGCGACAAAGATACCGCCCCAGCTCATCGGGTTATCTTCAGTTCCTGCAATCGCGAGTATGCTTGGGTTTACAAACATGATGTAGGCCATTGTAAAAAAGGTTGTAAACCCGGCTAAAATTTCAGTCTGTACATTTGAACCGTTTTTGGTTATTCCAAAAAATTTATCCATTAAAAAACTCCTTATTTAACATACAGCTGGCGTTCAACATATTTGGTGTGCAGAAGTTTGTGCGCCTTGTGTCCGCCGGGCTCGCCAAGGAATTCCTTGTAAACCTGCCCTATAAACGGATTCTGATGCGAACAGCGGTACTGTGATTTTTCATCGTCTGTGTATACGCCGCCTGTGCGCTGTTTGCGGATTTCGTCCGTGCAGCCGTAGGGCTGTCCGCCGCCTGCGATACATCCGCCGCGGCACGCCATTACTTCTACAAAGTGATAAGGCGGCTCTTTGCCGGCTTTAAGCGCGGCGCGGATTTTATCTAATACAGCCGCGATATTGCCCATCTGGTGGGCGACCGCGATTCGGATTTTTGTGCAGTTACCGAAATCAACTTCGCCTTCCTTAACGCCGTCCAAGCCGCGCGCAGGTTTAAAGTTGACATCGGCAAGTTCTTTCTTTGTAACAAGGTAGTACGCGCTGCGAACAGCAGCTTCCATTACGCCGCCTGTTACGCCGAAAATTGTGCCGGCTCCTGTGTACGGTCCTAAGGGACTGTCGGCTTCTTCGTCATTGAGTTTTAATATTTCGATACCTGCCTGCTTGATCATGCGGGCAAGTTCGCGCGTTGTAATTACGATATCGACATCGTAACCATGCCCTGCGCTCTTCATGTCGTCGTTGCGTTTTGTTTCCCATTTCTTCGCGGTACACGGCATAACGGAAACCGAATAAACCTTGTCTGCGTCAACTCCGGCTTTCTCAGCCCAGTACGCCTTGATCATAGCTCCCATCATCTGCTGCGGCGATTTTGCTGTCGAGAAATTGGGAATCATGTCGGGGTAATATTTTTCCATGTAGTCTACCCACGCAGGGCAGCAGGAAGTGATAAGCGGAATGGGGCTTCCCTTTTCGTTTAATCTTTTTACAAGCTCCGAGC
>Ga0209755_10006451_pt1 | contig 12979 bp, 13 predicted proteins | sample TergutCo191P1_FD_187301 | JGI IMG/M metagenome (GOLD analysis project Ga0209755, IMG submission 187301) | Cornitermes sp. P1 segment gut microbial communities from Petit-Saut dam, French Guiana - Co191P1 (SPAdes) (version 2) | ecosystem: Host-associated > Arthropoda: Insects > Digestive system... | reverse complement strand
GCATGAGCCAAATGAAGGAAATGCTGGAAAAAATAGGCCGCGTCGAAATTATGGAAACAAAGTACAACGCCTTCCGCGGCAGCCGAAACCTGGCTGGCCGCGGGATGTATGTCAGCGAATATTTGTTTTTGCTGGAGAAGTGAGGCGCAAATGCAAAGCAGCCCCGCGCAAGCGGGCTGGCGCGCGGCTTGGCACGCGGCTTGGCACGCGGCTTGGCACGCGGCTTGGCACGCGGCTTGGCGCGCAGCGCGGCGCTTTCGCGGGCGGCCATGGCAGCGCCGGAGCCGGCGCTTAGGGCTTGATGCTCCCGGCGCCGGCAAGCAGCTTCATCATTTCAAGCGCGAAGCGGCGCTTCCCTTCGTCGAGCTGCCTGGCAATTCGGGTGATGGCCCTGACTTCGCCGGTTGTTTTTGCAATTTCCCCTGCCGCCTCCTCGCCGAGAACCAGAAATTCGACGGAAACCCCCAGCACTCGTGCTATTTTTACGGCAGCCTCGACCGATGGAATCTGCCCCTTTTTGCCCAGATAGTTGTTTAGCGTGTTTAGGTTTACGCCAGATAGCGCCGAAAGCTCCTTGAGAAGCATGCCAGAATAGTCTAACTCCGCCCTTAAATTTTCCGCGAATCCCATACCTTACCGCATTATGGCTAATAAGCTAAAAAGTCGCTTGACAGCCAATCCTATCAGACGTATGATGACAGGTGGGCAAGCTTTATTGGACTGTCGGTCAAAAGGCGGAAAATGCAACCTTGGCTTGAAAATATCTGCAATGGGCGCAGCGCGATGCGGAGGAGGAGGAATGGGAATGAAAAAGCTGTGTTTGGCGGCCATGCTGATGACGGCGCTGGCATTCGGGGCAAAGACGGCGCATGCCCAGACAGTCAGGCTTGACAATGCAATTCAAAATGTGGCGGCAGAATTTTCGCCAAATATTCGCAGAGGGGCCAGTGTCGCGATCATAGCAATGCAGGCTGATTCTGTTGGCATGTCGAATCACCTAATCAATGGAATGATCGCCGCCCTTTTCCGCATGAGAACCATGCATGGGTTTGAGGTGGCTTCCAGGGGCCAGATTGAAATGCTTTTGGCAGAGCATGAGCTAAACATGTACGGATGGATCGACGACGCAAGCGCGGTGTCCATAGGAAGGTTTGCGGGCGTTCAGTTTATCATAACAGGCACGTTTGTGCCTGCCGGAAATGTTTATCGTTTTTGGGCGCAGCTAATTGAGGTTGAGACTGGCCTCTTTCGGGGCATATCCACTGTTGACGTTTTTAATGACAATACTGTTGCGTCTTTGCTGGGCGCTGCCGGAAGAGCGCCGCGACGGCGTGATCCCGAGCAGCCCCGCGCAAACTGGCTTTCGGGCGAGGCCACGATTCTTGGCGGCGGCATGCGCTACGAGCGTGATATAAACAGGTTCTTTTCGCTGGGCGGGAATATTTTCTATAATTCGCTGCCAAGCAACTACGGCTGGTTCCTGCGAGCAATAGGCGCATTGGCAACCGCTCGCCTTTTTCCCGGGGGCGTCCATAACCCGTTCTACGCAGAAATTAGCGCAGGGTGGGGGATAACTGAGCGTACAGCCAAGCGGAGTCGGATAAATGGATGGGATGGCTATCAATACTGGCACGACATATACTCCGCTTCTGGATTCATGGTGGCCCCAGCTCTTGGGGTAAGGTTTGGCGGTCAGCGAACGGGATTTTTTGCAAATCCGTTTGTCAGCCTTCCAATGGTGCTTGGAAGAAAAGAATGGGGGACCATGTTTCATAGCTGGGAAAATGGCGGTCCCAGCGGGAACGTTAGTGTCCATTTTAGAGCAGGCATTGGTCTAGGGGGAGCATGGTGAGTGGAGTTCTTTTGAGCATAAGCCGCGATTGAACTTCCCATTACCGCTGTCTAAAATAGGCACATGGAAAGACCCCGTTTCGCGGGGTTCCGCAAGCGCTTGTGCCAGCAGAATCAAAAATGGCGATGATGATTTTCTGGGTTTAGGCAATTTGAGGGAACTGCGGATTGGCCAAAACCGCTCGCCGCTGAATTTTCCACTTGCGCTATGTCGCCCATGCAGCTATACTGTCAGCGCAACAAGGGGAGCAACATGGCAACAAAAGCGCTTTTCAGCGAATGCGACGATCTGCTTAACATCTGCCGGTACAACGTTTTCAAGGCCGTCTTTGCGCGGGACTCAAGGGATTCGCGGACGGCGCTTTCCAGGCTCGTCTCGGCGGTCATCAGCAGGGAGCTGGAGGTGGTGGACATTCGGGCGAATGAGCCGGCGCCTGAGGGCGCGCAGGATCGGCTGGTTCGCTTTGACATCAATTGCAGGGCCGGGGACGGCGAGCCGATTGACGTGGAGATGTGCCTAAATCCTGACAAGCACGAGCCGGTGCGGCTGGAGTTCTACGCGGCGCGGCTTTTCGTCACGCAGGACATACGGGGCGCCGGCAAGAGCTACAAGGATCTGAAGCGAACGTATCAGATTGCGATACTGGCCGAAGGGACGTTTTTCGCCGATGCGGGCTTTTTGCATGGCTTCGAGTATTACGACCCCGCGCGCGGCTTGAGAACGAACACAAAGGGCAGCTTGACTACCAGAGCAAGATGGTCACGGCGAGGCGGGAAGGCGAGGAGATCGGCGCAAAGAAAAGAGATGCGGAACTTTTGGACCTCATTGCCAAGGGCCACACGCTGGAAGATCTTAAAAGGGAGCTTGAGGAGCGAGGCTGAGTGCGGGCAGGCTCAGCCCGGTAACACCGTTTTGGGATGAGGTGGGGAAAAACTACCATCCTGAAAAGGAGCGGCTTCAGGTACAAAATTATTATGATGATTTGCGCCTTGGAAAATTGAAACGATGTATGTGAGCCTCACACATTAATCTGCTTGCGCGGCGCCAAGGATCAAGGCGGGCAAGGCGCTGCGCCCAAGCCGTCAGCCCCCGCTGCCGCGCGTCTTGCGCCTGTTGCGCAGCTTTTTTCGCAGGCGCTCGGCGGCGCTGAACAGGGCGCATAGCGCAGGCCGGCAGGGGTAGTCCCAACTGCCGGGGCGGCGCAGGATGCTTCCTCCGAAGCCGGTTTTGAAGCGGTACAGCCCGGCCATGGGATGCGCGGGGTCTTCGCCGGGCGGTATGCCGAACAGGTCGTAGCGCAGGCAGCCCGCGGCTTTTGCGTCCCGCATTGCGCGCCACTGAAGGGCGTAGGGCGCCATCAGGTTGCGCTTGGCATTGGAGGAGGCGCCGTAAAGGTAGGTGGCCTCTTCGCCCCGGAACAAAACGACAATGGCGGCAAGGCAGTCGCCCTCATGGCTCGCGCTGTACAGGCAAAGCCTTGCGGGGACTGCGATGCCGGAAGCAGCGGCGCCGTTTCCAGCGTCGGCGCTGACGGAAGCGCCGGCGCCGCTGCAAGGATTGGCGCAGCCATCAGCGGCGCTGGCGCCTGCGCCTGAGGCAGTTGCAGCGCTGCCGGCGCCGCCTTTGGCGCATTCCTCGAACAGCGCTTTGTAGTAGCCGGCGCTGTGAATCGCTATGCCGTCGCGGGCGGCGGTTTCGGCGAGCAGGCCGTAAAAAAGCCCGATGTCGGGAATGGCGGCTTGCTCCGCGCTTTGCGCGCGGCTTTGCCCGCCCACGAACGCGGCGCCGCCCGCGGCGCCGTCCGCATCGCCGAGCGGCGCCGCCTGCGCCTGGCTGACGGCAACGCCGCGCTTTTCGGCCAGCCTTATGTTGTAGCGCCATTTTGGCTTCATTGCGGCGAGAATGCCCTGCTCGGACGGCGCCAAATCGACGACAACGGTGTCCGGCGGCTGGATGTCCGCGGCGGCGCGCCTGAACGGCAGGGGCAATCCCTGCGCGGCGCTTTCGCCGGAGGCAAGCCAAGGCGGGTCAAAGCGGATAAAGGCGGCGCTGCGCGGGAGAAAGGGCCTGAGCGCGGCGGCAAGCTCCGCAAGCGCCTTGCCGCGCGGGCCCTCGCCGGCGGGAAAATCAGCCGGCAGCTCCGGCCCCCAGGGAACGTAGGCCATGCAAACGCCCGGCGCCACTCGGCGGCAAAGCGCCAGCAGCGGCCGAATGCGCCCGGCAGGCGCCGCCCACTCGACCAGGAAGGCCTTTGCCTCCCAGCCGAAGCGCGACTTGAACCTGCCCCACATTGCCGACTGCAAGAAGGAGCCAGCCCCCTCGCAGGCGGCAAGATCGGCGGCGACTATGCTCAGGACGAATTCCGAAGTCAGTTTACCTTGCCTTCCCGAATGACGCCGGTGCGCACGGGCTTCCCGCAAAGGCAGAGGCCTCTCCCGCCCGCCTGCACGGCAAAATCGCTGACCGTTATCGGATGGGCGAAAAACTCGTCGATGCCGATCTCCGGCAGCGCCGCGCCGCCGGGCGCATCCGCGGCGCCTTCGGGGAGCAGGCGCGTTCCGGTGGGCGCGTCGCCCGCGTCAAGCACCTCGCAGCGCTCGGCGGGGGCTCCGTCCGGGCCGGCGCCGCCGCTGTCGCCCGCGGCGAGAAGCATCCCGCGCGAATGGACGCCGCGAATTTTCGCCGGCTTTAGGTTGTAGGCCAGCACGATGCGCCTGCCCAAAAGCTGCTCCTCAGTATAGAAGGGAACCAGGCCGGAAACGATCGTCCGCTCCTCGCGCTCCCCGCTTGCCCCTTCGCCGGCCTCAAGGCTGATGACGTACAGCTTGTCCGCGTTGGGGTGGCGCTCGACCTTTTCGATTTTAGCAACGCGCAGGTCAATGGCTTCCTCGAACCTGCCGCTCCCGGCCCCGGCGCCTTCGCCCGCCCCACTCGCGGCGCAAGAAGCGGCGCCATTTGCCGGCGCAGCGCCGGCCGCGCCGCTTGCCGCAGGCGCCGCCGCCGGGCATTCCTCCGCGGCGCCTTCCTGACGGTCTTGCAGGCTGCCGGCAAAGCGCTCGCGCAGGTAGTCGATCTCGCTGTCTTCCAGCTTGGCGAAAAGCACCTTGGACTCTATCACCTTCAGCGGGAAAAGGCCCTCCGCCCTGCCGATGCTGGACCAGTCGAAAGTCTCGCGCAGCTTGAGGCCGAAAAACAGCGTGATTTTTGTCGCCGTCTGCGGAAGGAATGGGTCAATCAGCACCGCGATATCGCGCACGACATGCACCAGGTCGCGAATCACCGACTTGGCCTTTGCCGGGTTCTCGGCGCGCAGGCGCCAGGGCTCGGAGTCCTGGAAATACTTGTTCGCCAGCGACGAAAGCGCGAAAATCTCCCTGAAAGCGTCGCGCAGCTCGGCGCGCTCGAGCTTCTCGGTGATGGACTTCTGCACGGCGCGCACCCTCTCCCACAGCGCCGGGTCGGACGTTCCATCTGGAACCTCGCCGTCGTAGTAGCGCGAAATGAAGGAGAGCGTGCGGTTGACGAGGTTGCCCAGGTTTCCGATCAGCTCGCCGTTGACTTTCTCCTGAAAGTCCTTCCAAGTGAACATCACATCGGCCTTTTCCGGCCGGTTGTAGAAAAGGTAGAAGCGCCACACGTCCGGCGGAATTCCCGTGTCCATCGCGTCGGTGCCGAAAACGCCAACGCCGCGCGACTTGGAAAACTTGCCGCTTTCGTAGTTGAGGTACTCGCTGCTCGACATGTGGTGCAGCATGGTCCAGTTCTCGCCGGAGCCCAAAAGGCTGGACGGGAAAATCACCGTGTGAAACGGGATGTTGTCCTTTCCGATGAACTGGAACAATTCGACGTCGTCCGGGCTTTTCCACCAGTAGCCTACAAAATCCTGCCAGGTGGAAAACTTTTTGATGTGCGAGGGGAGCAGGTGCAGCTCGATAAGGCCGTTGGCCAGCTCGTCGCCCAGGCTGCCGGTGATGGAAATGTAGCCGATGGGCGCGTCGAACCACACGTAGAAGACCTTGTCCTCGTAGCCGGGCTTCGGCACGGGGATCCCCCACTTGAGGCTCCGGGTGATGGCCCTTTCGCGCAGGCCGTCGCGAATCCAGGCCTGGGTGACCTGCGCCGCGTTGTTCGCCCAGAAGCCCTTTTCGCTGGCGCCCTTGATCCAGGCCTCCAGCCTGCCTTTTATCTTCGGCAGGTCGATGTAAAGATGCTTCGTCGTCTGCGGCGCCGGGGTGGAGCCGCAGGCGGCGCATTGCGGGTCTTTCAGGTCGGTGGGGTCAAGGAGCTTGCCGCAGGCCTCGCATTGGTCGCCGCGAGCGTGGGGGCTGCCGCAGTGCGGGCAAATCCCCCTGACAAAGCGGTCGGCCAGGAAGCGCCGGCACTTGTCGCAGCAAAGCTGGGTCACCTCGCGCTCCGAAACAAAGCCCGCCTCGTCGAGCATTTTGAAAATGCCCTGCGTGACCTCGGTCTGGATGGGCGTGGAGGTGCGCCCAAACTTGTCGAAGGAGATTTGAAACCACCTGTAGATGCTGTCATGCACGGCATGGTAGCGGTCGCACAGCTCGCGCGGGCTGATGCCCTCCTCGGCGGCGCGGGTTTCGGTGGCGGTGCCATACTCGTCCGTGCCGCAAACGTACAGGGTTTCGTAGCCCCGCAGCCTGCAAAAGCGCGCAAAGGCATCCGCCGACAGGACTTGCACAAGGTTCCCCAAGTGCGGTATGTTGTTCGCGTAAGGTAATGCTGCAGTAATAAGCCGGCGCTTCATCATCCCACAATGATAGCAGAGGACGGCGAAAAAATCCACCCGGCGCAATGCCATTCCCCCTGCGGCTTTTTCCGCGCGGGCAGCGAATGCGGCGCAATGCCGGCGGGAAAGCCGCTTTGGCCTGCGGCGAAATTAGCTGGGGGTGTTGCGCTGCGCTGTTGCGCCGTCGCCAAGCCGGCCATGCCCAAAACGCAGCATTGCGCTTCTCGCAAAAACCGGTGTACAATGCCAAAGGATTACGCTTAAATCCGAAATTTGCACATATCAAAGGACAACAAACATGCTGGAATACATGGTTTTAAGTGTAAACACAACACTGCCGTTTATACTGTTGGCGCTGCTGGGCATACTGATGAAGCGCATGGGAATAATCAACGACGGCTTCATCAAGTACGGCAACAAAATAATCTTCTATTTTGCCATACCCGTCACCATTTTCAACCACATACACAGGGCCGATCTGTCGGTGGTGTTTGACGCGCCGTTCCTGTTCTTCAACGTGGGTTGGCTCGTGTTCTTCTTTTTGGTAACCTGGGTTCTCGCGTTCATGTTCATGCGGGACAAAGGTTCCGTGTCGTCGTTCGTCAACAGCGCCTACCGGAGCAGCCTGTCCGTCGTCGGGCCGCCGCTTTTGGTGCTGATGTTTGTCGACGCCTATGATCCTGAAATCCTGCCAAAGGGGATTCTGACCGTTTCCATCTTGCTGATCATGTCCTACGCCACGGCCTCGGTTCTCTTTGCGGTGCATGATCCAAAAGCGCGCGAAAAAGGCGTGGGCGGCGTGCTGCTGTCCATAATAAAAAACCCGATAGTCATCGGCGTGCTGGCGGGGCTCGCCTTCAATTTCCTCGGGTTTACGCTCCCGACATTTGCCGCAAGCACCGTCAGCGGGCTTTCGGGGATTGTGAAGCCCCTGGCCATGATTTGCGTCGGGGGGAACCTTTCGTTTCGGGGATTCGATATCAAGTTTAAGTACGTCGCGATTTCCGTAGTCGTAAAACTTTTTATCATGCCGATATCCGCGGTTATCGTGGCGCACCTGTTCGGCTTTCGCGGCAGCGACCTAACCATTATCATGATTATGAACGCCCTGCCGATGGCCGTCGGCGCGTACGTGATGCAGGCGGAACTGGGCGGCGACACCTATATAGGCGCGTCCGTTTTGATGTTTTCCATGTCGCTTTCGGCGCTTACCCTGACTTTGTATATATTCCTGTTCCGGGCCATGGGGATTTTGGTTTGATTTTTGCATAGTGGCAAGCGATGATGCAAAAGACTGTCAAATCTAAGCTCAAGTCGCTTTTGCCGTATTTTCTGCTAGTCGCAGCGAGCATTTTTTGAAAGATAATCAGCCTGCGTTGTATTGACAGTGTGCGCACATGGCAATATAATCTGTTTATATACCATCTTGGGTGTTATAATGGCGGCAGCAAACATAAATATTCGTACCGACAATGATCTCAAGGCAAAAGCCCAGTCGGTTCTTGCGGATTTGGGGCTTGACATGTCAACGGTCATAAATCTATTTCTTCGCCAGATTGTTTACAGGCAGGCAATACCGTTCGAGATTTCCAAGCCAAGTGCCAAAACCGCAAAACTTGGGGGCTGGGAAGGAAAGATAGCAATGTCCGCCGAGTTCAACGAGCCGATGGAGGAATTCGGGGAATATATGGAATGAAATACCTACTGGATACGCATGTCGTTTTGTGGGCGGCTGAAAATTCCAATTTGCTAACGGACAAGGCATGCGTTTTGGCGGGCTGTATGCGGCAGAACGCGCTGGCTTAATCCCCATTGGATTAAGCCAGCGCGTTCTGCTGTGCAAACAAACGGGCTACAAATTGCGCTTCGCGACTGGCACCTGTAGCTCTGTGACGAAGCTGGAAGGATCGCTATGATCGCTTGCCCCTTTCACAATATGCCCCCTGATGTTTCCGGCGAATTCGTAACCGTTTTGTTCCATCCATGTCGCGAGTTTTTCCATCGCCTTATTGTAGTTCTCATACGGACCGGAAAAACGAATCGTCGCAGCGCTAGGAAGTGCCTCCAATTCTGTGTATGCGAAATTGTCCCTGTTACCCCCGAATGCGGCGACGGGGACGGCGATTTCCATGTCGATGTCAGATTCCTTGTAATCATCGTCATGATAGATCGAATAGCCGTTCATGTCGCACTCGATCCCATTCCGCGTGACAAACTCGCTCATTTTTTCCCACAACGCGCCTTCGTCCTCGTATGCGGGGATCGTTTCGCGCAGGGACAAGACCTTCACGGCGAGCAGCGCCTTCAACTCGACTTCATGAACCATTTCCGCTTTCTCCTTCGTTAGCTTTTCGCTCATGGAAGCGATTTTATCGAGCTTGCTTTTCTCGGCTGCGATGAGCGCGGAAATCTGCTCGCTTTTTCTCACAAGCGTTTCTTGCATGTATTCCGCATCATCGTAATGCGGCAGGATTTTTTCTATTTCCTCTATGCCGAAGCCCATGTCGCGCAGCGCAACGATTCGCCTGAGCGTCGGTATCTGCGCCGCGCCATACAACCTGTAGCCCGTGTAGCGATCGGTTTGGGCTGGGCGAAAAAGCCCGCACTTGTCGTAATGCCGAAGCATCCGCGCTGAAACGCGCGCAAGCTTTGAAAATTCTCCGATTTTAAACATACCGCGCTACCGCCTGTCCCTTCGCCCGTACAGAACAAATGTGAACGGCGCGAAAATCGCAATAATCCCTGCGCAAATTAGCAACGCCGCAAAAACGCCCGTGCCATGCTCTCCGCGCATCAGCATCCTCGTTGCCGTCGCAATATGCGTTGTGGGATTGATTGTTATCATGGTTTGTATCCATCCTGGCATCGTCGCGGCATCCGTGAAAATGTTGCTGCCAAAAATTGACGTATAAATGAAAAGCATGGCGTTCTGCGTTACGCTTTCTGGCTTCTTTGCCGTTACGCCCCAGGCTGCGAAAATCCAGCTAAGACTGAACGCATACAAAACGGCGAGCGCCATTCCCAACAAAAAGCCGGCAAGCCCGCCTTCGGGTCGGAAGCCGATTGCAAAACCAGCCAGCGCGACGCCGGCAACGGCAATCGCGTATTTCAGCACGTCGCAGATCAGCGCTCCCAGAACCGGAGAAGGCTGCCAAAACCCGAGCGCACGGAAGCGGTCGTACACGCCGGTCGAAATGTCCTTGCTTAGCGCCGCGCCTGCGTAAACCGTCATGGGCAAGACGGTCATGAGCAACATTCCCGGAAGCAAAAATTGCACATACTCCCTTGGCGAACCGCCTATCGCGCCTCCAAACATGAACGTGAACAGCAGCATTGAAACAATTGCCACGGCGGAATCGAAAACCATCTGCCCGGGCGAGCTTTTGATTTTCAGCATGGATCGCCACAAAAAAGTCGCCGTGGATGATACGGGCGAAGGTCTTTTAATGTCAGTCATTTTTCCCTCCAGTGAACGTCAAGAATACTTCGTCGAGGCTTGCCTGCGCCATCGAAAATTCCGCAGGCTCGATGTTGGCGGCTGCCAGCTCGTTCAGCGCGTCGTTGATCTGCGAGATTCCCTCAATTTCCATGCGAAGCGAATCCGCAGTTTCGCGTTTCTGCGCATTTTTGCCGCCGAACAGTTTCTCCAAAAGCGCTTTTGCGGTTTCGCAGTCCGCGCTATCCTGAAACCTAATTTCCATGCTTCTTCTGCCGACAAGATTTTTCAGTTCGGCGGGCGTTCCCTCTGCGACGATTTTCCCATTTTCGATAACCGCAATTAAATCCGCCAGCCTGTCCGCTTCCTCGAGATACTGCGTCGTGAGAAATATGGTTGCGCCGCCTGCCGCGAGATCGCGGATAAAATCCCAGACAACTGCGCGGCTCCTTGGGTCAAGACCAGTGGTCGGCTCGTCAAGGAAAAGAAGCTCCGGTGTTTTCACAATGCTTGCCGCAATATCCAAGCGCCTGTGCATTCCGCCCGAATATTTTTTGGCAAGCTTTCCCCCAGCATCAGCAAGCCCAAACATATCCAGCAACTCCTTCGCGCGATCTTTCGCGCCCTTCTTCTTGTAGCCCAAAAGCCGCGCGATCAGAATTAGATTTTGCTCGCCCGTCAAGTCTTCGTCAAGCGCGACATGCTGACCGGTTATGCTGATTTTGCTTCGCACGGCATCGCTTTCCCTGGGCAGTTCGTGGGAAAGCACCTTTACGTGACCTCCATCGGGCTTCAGAAGGGTTGACAGTATTCTCACCATCGTGGTTTTGCCCGCCCCGTTTTGCCCCAAAAGCGCAAAGATTTTTCCCTTCGGAACGATCAGGTCCAGATCGCGCAGCACCTCGTTTTGCCCGAATTTTTTGCGCAAACCGCGCACTTCGAGCGAGATTTCATTGCTCATCGTTTACCCCTTGTTTTACTCTACGATCAGCATAAACCTTGACACAATGCGAAGGTCAAGGGGCGAAGGGATTTTTTCGCAAAAATCGGATGCGCCAACGCTCATGGGCGGCGGGAGGCGATATGCTCCTTTTTGCGCTCCGCGCAGAACAAAAACGCATTTTTCCCGCCAATCTTCAGCGGCGTGCGCGAATAGGAAAAGCCGTGTTTTTCCAAGGACTGCCGCGCTTCGCTTTCCGCAGAGGACAAAAAGACAAGGCTCCCGTCCGCGCGCAAAATGCGGGCGGCTTCGCGCAAAAACTCGTCGTAAAATTGCTGCGCTTCGATTTCCGCGTATTCGCCCCACGGCGGATCTGTAACGACGGAATCCACGGACGCGTCTTCCAGCGGGAGCCTGCGTGCGTCCCATTTCTGCGCTACGCAGTTTGACCACCTGCGCAGCCTTGCTTTTTGGTAGCGCACGCACTCGACGTCAATGTCGCCCGTGTAAATTTTCTTGCATCTGCCGCTTTCGGCTGCCGCAGCCGCTATTGCGCCCCATCCGCCAAACAAATCTGCAATCACGCCGTGCTTGCGAATTTTTGCGGAATGCAGCATGATGTCCACAACATCGGGGCGCAACTCTCCTTGCTTCAATGATTTGTCAAAAGACGCATGTTTTTTTGTTCGCACCATGAAAAAAGTCGCGCCGTCGTTTCTGCGGTTCAGCCATACTTCAATGTCGGGCTTGGCGCGGTGCACGACAAGTTTTGATTGGCGTGAAATGTTTCTTTCAATCTCCGCCATGCCGCTCGGAGGAATCGCGCGAAGCTTCCCGCAGTCCATCACGATGACCCGAAAGGACTTGCCTGTTACCTGCGGAAAGCTAAAAGCAAGCCCAGCAGCCCTTTTTGCCGCTTCCGCAATGTTTTCGCAGCGAAAGGACGACAGGACAACGAACAGATTGTTGATGCACTTTATCTCTATCTCGCTCTCGCACGAAAACGTTACGGCGCTGTCCATGGTTTTAATGTTCTTTGCGCCGTATGTCTTTATGATGCTGGCGACAATTGCCTCCAAGCCGTAATTGACGCTTGCATACCAGTGCTTCATTTCGATAAAATACCTTTGAAAACGCCTCTTGCGAAACTTATGGAGTTTCGCAAGAGGTCTACTGTGCCAATTATACGCTTTTTGCCCGTGGCTTGCAAATGCTTTTGCCTGCGGCTCCTGCGACAAACGCGCAAACGCGCATAGCACAGGAAAAAGCACAGTCAGCCAGCAAATGTCTGGCGTTTTCTATGATGATTTCTCTGACGAAACAACAGCGCCGCATCGTTTCGCTATGGCCTTATCCAAAGCGCGCTCAATCGCCTGATCCAAATTTTCCAAAACCTTCTGTTGCATTTGCTCAATAGCTCTTTCAGGTGAAACTGAAACAGAAAACAGCTCGTTGGAGTTTACGCCCAGCGCCGCCGCCAGCCTGTCAAGCACGTCAGCGCTGGGAAATTTTCGGGCTGTTTCAATCATTGCAAGGTAATGAGTGGACAAAACTGCCTTTTCAGCCAACTCGGGCTGCGTAATTCCAAGCTTTCGCCTGTTCTCCTTCAGATTCTGCGCCAAAATTTCCCGAATATTCACCATTTGCTTGCTAAGCAATTATAATTACCTTCGATCGCTTGACAAATTGCCTAATGTGTCATTATAATGACAGGATGGGCAATGTTACGAGAAGCAGAAATGTCTTGATCAAGCTGCGAATGAAACCCAGTATGGGATTTTTTTTGTCGGAGGCGACGTTAAATACCGCAGGAGGAAGAATGGCAAGGAAAAAATTTGGGGTTGGATTGCTGGCAATGGCGCTGGTATTCGGAATGATGAACGCGCCGGCGAACAAAAACCAAAAAGCAAGAGAACACAGCCGCCCCGCAAGTTGCGCATGGCGCAACGGCCTTGCTTTTGCAAATGCGAAAAAGCCCCCGAAACGCAAGGCAGGCCTCGCATT
>Ga0209755_10006449_pt1 | contig 12985 bp, 9 predicted proteins | sample TergutCo191P1_FD_187301 | JGI IMG/M metagenome (GOLD analysis project Ga0209755, IMG submission 187301) | Cornitermes sp. P1 segment gut microbial communities from Petit-Saut dam, French Guiana - Co191P1 (SPAdes) (version 2) | ecosystem: Host-associated > Arthropoda: Insects > Digestive system >... | reverse complement strand
ATCAATTTTTTCTATATCTAAATTGCACGGTACGCGTATTACTTCCGTTCCGCGGTTTAAAAGATTGCGTATAACGTTCGCTTTTGCGCCGCAGTCAACAACGGCGATTTTTAAACCGCTGCCTGACGCGCGGCTCCCTCCTTTCGCTTTTATGTTAGGTGAATAAGTTTTTATTTCGTTAAGCGAAACTCCGTCATGATTGGATAAATTGATTTTTTTGTATGACGCGTCGCTTTTTCCCTCGATGTAGATTTTTCCGCGCATTGTTCCGCGATCGCGAAGTCTTATCGCGATTGCGCGCGTATCTATGCCGTAAATGCCGGGAATGTTTCCTTTTTCAAGCCATGCCGCCAAAGTTATTTTTGATGAATAGTGGCTTGGCTCTTCGCAAAGGTCTGAAATAACAAGTCCTGAAACCTGAATTTTTTCAGACTCGAGGGTTAAAGGAATGCCATGCTCATCGAAAAAAGGAGATCCGTTTTTATTTACATTAACTCCGATATTTCCTGTTATAGGCCAAGTCGAAACAAAAATCTGCCCCTTACACGCGGGGTCTGTTAAGGCTTGAGCAAGACCGGACATACCGGTATTAAAAACAACTTCGCCAGCGGCGGATTTTATTTTTCCGAAAGCCCAGCCTTCATATTCACTGCCGTCTTCTAAAATTAATTTTGCCGGCTGTAAAGTTTTTTCATTTTTTCCCATCGTATCTCCTAAAAAAACTATTCATTCTTGTTATATTCTCTTTGCTATCTCATCTATAAAATCCCAAGAGTTTAAAACTTTAGAAGGAACGGGATCAGAAAGTTTCGCCAAGTCTCCTGTCATAATTCCGTCTTCGATGGCGTTTAACACCGCAGCTTCCACGCGTTTCGCGAAATCAGCGAGGTCTTTTGTGTTGTCAAGTTCCGCGCGTTTCGCGAGAGCGCCGCTCCACGCGAAGATAAGGGCGGCGGGGTTTGTGCTTGTTTTTTCGCCTTTTTGCCAGCGGTAGTAGTGCTGCTGCACGGTGCCGTGAGCCGCTTCGTATTCAAAAACGCCCGTCGGAGAGACGAGAACGCTTGTCATCATCGCGAGGCTTCCCGCCGCGCTCGCGATCATGTCGCTTTGTACGTCGCCGTCGTAATTTTTACAAGCCCACAAAAAACCGCCTTCGCTTTTTACAACACGGGCGACAGCGTCATCGATTAAAGTGTAGAAATATTCGACTCCGGCTGCTTTGCATTTATCTTTAAATTCTGTTTCGTAAATTTCATTAAAAATTGTTTTAAAACGTCCGTCGTAAGTTTTTGAAATTGTGTCCTTTGTCGCGAACCACAGCGGAAGTTTTTCCGCGATTGCGTACAGGAAACAGGCGCGCGCGAAACTTTTAATCGAGTCATCGAGATTGTGCATTCCCTGAACAATTCCGCTGCCTCTAAAGTCCGCGATTTTTACGCGGCGTTCTGTTCCGTCGGGTTTTGTGTAAACCATTTCAACTTTGCCCGGTCCTTCAATTTCCATTTCAGCGGCTTTGTAAACGTCGCCGTAGGCGTGACGACCGATTACTATCGGCGATTTCCATGTGTTCACGGACGGTTTGATGCGGCTTACTGAAATCGGTTTTCTGAAAACAGTTCCGTCAAGTATCGCCCTTATTGTCGCGTTGGGGCTCGGAAGCAAATGTTTTAAATCGTATTCTTTCTGCCGCGCGGAATTGGCGGTAATGGTCGCGCATTTAACGCCGACGCCGTATTTTTTAATCGCCTCGGCTGATTTTACAGTTATATCATCATTTGTATCGTCGCGGTGTTTAAGTCCGAGATCATAATATTCTGTTTTTAAATCAACAAACGGAAGTAAAAGTTTTTCTTTTATTACTTCCCACAAAACGCGCGTCATCTCATCCCCGTCAATTTCAACAACAGGGGTTTTCATATTAATTTTCGCCATGATAACCTCAATGCGTCCAACCATGAAAGGTTGTTTGGATTTGAACATGAAACCATGTTTCAAGTAGTATAAAGGGTTTTAACGGTTTAGTAAATGAGGTGAAATATAAAACATCTATGCGAAGTTTTTCGCGTTGTTTTTCTTTCCGAGAATTGTATTATCTAAAGTAACATTATTTCGGTAGACTTCCGCAGTTCCGGAACTTAGTATGCTTTCTACGGCAAACGCAACTTCATACATTGTTCCCATGTACATTTTCAGTTTTTCCCACGCTTTAAAATGTTCGCTTACAGAAATAATTCCTGATGTCCTCTGATCGGCTCTGACGCTCCAGTATTGTTTAAAATTATTGATGCCGATAACAGAAGGTTTTTTTATTCTTGTTGTTTCGTATATGATGTACTTGCTTCCGTCTATAAACACAGACGCTTTTTGATTTACCTTCGGAAGCTGCGCGTTTGACGCGCTTTCAACGATTAAATATTCAACCAGAGGATCGAAAGTCCAGCCGTAAACGCCGAGCCATGAACCTTCCGTGCAGCAATAACTGACGCCGTAATCGACTTCAATTTTTCCGATTTGTGAATGAAGTAAAGATTCGCTGAATTTTTTACCGGTGCGGAAAATCGCGTCTCCTGCGTTTTCCCATTTGCATTTAAAGCCGCCGCCGCGTGTTAAAGACATGGCGATGTCTCCCGTATCTTTCCATGTTTCAAAATCAAAACCGTCCTGCTCGCCTATTTGTATGCTTTTAATAGTGTCGTGCTTCATCAGCTCATAATCCGTCATATTGAATGGATCGAAAAGACGGATGGGAGACATTCTTTTTATCTTATCGTCATTTTTTATTTTGCGTAGATCGCCGGGGGTAAGTCCGTACTCCCGCTTAAAAGATCTGATATACGATTGTTCATATCCAAGCCCGTATTCAAAGGCAATATCCAAAATATTAAAATTGGTTTTAAGGAGGTCGTCGATGCTTGACGCCATTTTTCTGGAACGTATATATGTACCGAGGGATTGTCCGAATGCTACCTTGAAAAGCCGCCGCAAGTGGGTCTGAGACATGTTGAATTTATCAGCCAGATATTCTGTATCAACATCGACCTTAAGTCCGTCTTCAATTTCAATAAGGACATTCTCAAGCATAGCAAAAGACTTTTGCATAGCTCCCCCTTTAATAATGTAACTCTTTCTCTATCACTAAAATGAGCTTTTTTTGGACACTTTTTTATATAATTTATTTTTACTTACATTGACATATTTTGTCAATAACATCTATTATTATATTATGAAAAAAATGAAAAAATCAACATTGTGGATATTATTTTCTGTTTTCACAGTTGTTTTTATCGGCTGTGTTTTATTGTGTATTTTTAACCATGATGTTCTGCGTAAAAAACCTCTTCAAACGACCACGTCGTTTATAGCGCCTGCTATGGCGAAATTTGAGAGAGACGGTAACTTGTATGTTATAGACAACGGTTCTTTTCGTCTTGTTTGTATGTCGCTGGACGGAAATATACGTTATACAATCGATATTGATAAACTCAAGGAATACACCAGAATCGTAGATGCCGCCATTGACGATTCGGGCAATCTCTATGTCTACGCGATTGAAGCTGAGTATGACGCTTTACTGACCAAACGCGATATTATAAGAAAATATGATAATCAGGGGCAGTTTGTAAAAGATATAGTAAGTATTGAATATAATAATTCAAATCCTGACGCAGTACATTATAATCCGCGTCTTTTTTATCAGTTTGGTTCGTTCCGCTACGACAACGGTATGCTGTCATTTTCACAGACAAAGAAGGACAGCGTCGTTTTGTATATGTACGATACGTACCGCGGTTCTCTTCAGCAGTCATCGCTGACAGGCGTGAATGATTTCTCTGTGGCTCAGCTTGTTCTGAAAGATATGCACAATTTTGCGTACGTTCTTCGCGACGGAGATATTTACGAAGTAAAAGACGGCGGCGGCAGTATTCAGAACGGAGCGCGGCTGCGCGCTTCGTTTGACTGGAATATTAACGAAGGCGGCGTAATTCCGTGGTATATTTATTATGAGGATTCCTACCGCGGAACCGGCAATACTCTTGTCTTTTTTGATATGGGATCGAACGAACTGTTTCGCGTAACAGATTCAAATGTTTCGCGCGTTGTGCCAAAAGAATATTTTGAACCGTTAAAAGATCAAGGAGAAGTAATTTCTCTTAAAGGTTTTGGTTTTTATCACGATACGTTCGCGGGCGTATACGGCGATACCGTTTGGCTTTATGACGGTTATGATTTTACAATATACGACGGCGATCTCAATCTTCCGTTACGTGAAGTATTGCGCATAATAATTGTGCAGGTATCCGTTCTGCTGGGCGTTTTAGCGTTTATTACAGGACTGTGCATTCTTTTTATCGGTATTCTTGACCGGTACATTTCTCTTTTTATAAAGTTAACCGTAGTTATCATTCCTCTGCTAATAATCGCGTTTATTATAGTTTTCTCGCTTGTTTTCAGTATTATGACACAGCAGTTGAACGACGCGCTGTTTAATGAATTGATTTCTCTTGCTGTTCTGTCCGCAAGAATGGTAGACGGAGACGATCTTGAAAAAATAAATTCTATCAAGGATTTTCACAGCCCGGAATATAAAAAGCTTTCAAGGCAGGTTAAAGAAATTGTAGGTTATAATGTTGATCCGTGGAATAAAGGTTTTTACGCCGCTGTTTATAAAGGCGAAAATTTTGAATATGTTGTCGCGATCTCATGCGAAGAATACAATCTTTTCCGTCCCGATGAAACAATTGACGAAGAAGATTTTGAAACATTTATGAGCGGAAAACCAATAGCGGCAATTTTTGAAATGTACAACGGCAGCTGGGGCTTCGCGAACATGCCTGTTTACAACCGCGCGGGCAAAATAACAGGCATGTTCGAAATCGGGCTTGATATGACAGGCTTTGAAATCGGAAATATAAAACTTCAAAGGTATGTCGCTGTTATTGTCTCAGCGATTTGCGTAGTAATTCTGATCGTTCTTTGTATTTTGATTTCCGTAATTGTAAAGAGGCTTTCCGCTGTCGGCAGAGTATTGCATACGATTGCGCACGGGGACAGATCCGCCCGCGTATCTTACATGGCAAGAGATGAACTCGGAGAAGTGAGTCTGGGGCTTAACAGCATGGCGGAGGAATTGCAGCAGCAATTTGATCGCATAACGCGTCTTAACGAATCAACTATAAGGTTTGTGCCTGTGCAGTTTATGGAACATCTCGGCGTTTCCGACATTACAAAGATGAAACTCGGCGATAACGTACAGCGTGAAATAACCGTTTTGTTCTTTGATATTCGTTATTTTTCAATTAACTCCGAAATGATGACGGCACGGGAAAATTTTGATTTAATTAATAAGATTTTAGGTATTGCAGGTCCGATTATCCGCAAACACAACGGTTTCGTCGATAAATATATCGGAGACGCCGCAATGGCGCTCTTCCCGAAAGGAATGGACGCTGTAAAAGCGGGCATTGAATTGTATCTGACAATGATTGTTGATAAAGAAACAAAGGTAAAGATCGGCGCAGACGGAATTAATATCGGAATCGGAATTCATACAGGTTCCGTTATGATGGGTATTGTCGGCGAGAACGAGAGGCTTTCAAGCACGGTAATTTCGGCTAACGTAAATCTCGCTTCCCGCGTTGAAAGTCTTACTAAACAGACAGGCTCAGGTTTGCTTATAACGCGCGGCACGCTGAACAGGCTCGTCGGACACGAAGCTGAATTTGAATACCGTTTTATAGGAATGGTTCAGGCGGCAGGCGTTAATGAAGTTATAGGTTTATTCGATATGCTTGACGCGCTTCCGCCGAAAGAAAAGAAAGCAAGGCTCAGGACGAGAGACGTTTTTGAATCGGGAGTCCGCAAATACCACATGAAAGATTATGCCGCCGCCGTCCAGCGTTTCGAAAAAGTTGTGGCGGCAGACCCGTCGGATATTTGCGCCGCTCATCATCTTGAAGAGGCGCATAAACATATGCATTCACCGGGACTGCCGAGTGTTTTTATTTTTGACAAAAAGTAGTTAAATTTACTATAAATTCGGCGAATTTCGCCTGTTTTAACGGAAAAAACAGCATTTATAAACCGCATTTACCATTATATTCCCGTTTTTTGAAACAATTAGGTTGTTTTTGTTTGTTTATGTTGTATAATACCATTAGAGTTAAAATATGGAGAAACTTTTAAAACGTCCTGCTATCATTATTGGTATTATTACGGCAATTACGGTGTTTTTAAGTATCCAGCTTCCCAGAGTTGAGCTGGATAATAATAACCTTCGCTTTATTCCCGAAAAAAATCCCGCAAGGATCATTTCAGAATACATTGATGAGACATTCGGCGGACAGGTTGTAGTTCTTGTAGGTCTTGAACGTCCTTACAAGTCTGTTTTTGAAAGGGAATTTTTACAGCTGATACGCGAATTTTCAGACGCTGTTGAAAATGTAAATCTTGTCAAATCGATTAATTCGGTTATGTCGACGCAGTACATCACAGGCGATAATGAAAGTATCATTGTTTCCGATTTAGTAGATGAAGATTTTTCCGGGACACCTGAAGAGATCGATGAATTGAGACGGCGCATTGCGTCATGGGATTTATACCGAGGCGCTCTTGTTTCAGAAGATCTTTCCGCTACTCAGATGCTGATTACATTTGATGTTCTTTCGATTGATCAAAGCCGCCCGGAAGTAGCGCAGAGCCTTAAGCAAATTCGGAAAATAGGAAAAGATATTTTTGCAGGCGAAGCCGAGGTTTATTTTGCCGGAACTACGGTTATCAACGCTGTTATCAACGAATCGATAATTGCAGATAACGTACTGCTGCTGCCTCTTGCGGTTATTGCCGTTTTGGGGCTTCTGTTCTTTTCTTTGCGGCGTTTGATTTTTGTAATTCTGCCGCTGTCGACAGCTATTATTTCAGTTATCTGGACTGTCGGGTTAGCCGCAATGTTCGGAGTGAAACTTTCGACAATCACAACCATAATGCCGATAATACTTATCGCGATTGGACACGCTTACGGTATTCACGTAATCACTCATTATGTGAAAGATATCCGCGGAAGAATTCTTTCCAGAGAAGAACACAACGGTATTGTTTATAATCTTATGAAGATAATGATCAAACCTGTTTTTATTGCGGCAATTACCACAATAACAGGTTTTGTTTCTTTCTGTTTCACTCCGATCATTCCGATGCGCGAGTTCGGATATTACACGAGCGTGGGTGTTGTCGCGGTTTTTTTATTAACGGTATTTTTTATTCCGTCAATGTTATTGTTAAGAGGGCCTGCTGTTCTGCGCGAGCCTAAAAAAATTCTGCCTGACGATGATGATAAAAGAAATGAAAATGAGAGCGGTGAAGATCCTTTCAGCAAAAGAGTCGCGGATATATTTCTCAGTATCGCGAGAAAAAGAAAGACTGTGCTGTTTACAACAATATTTCTTATTTTTATTTCGATATACGGAATTTCAAAAATTGTTGTTGATAATTCGATAATTGATTTCTTTAAACACGAAACCGATGTCAGCCGCGCGGATCATTTTATACGTGAATATTTCGGCGGTTCAAAAGATTTGAATCTCATTGTTACCGCGGATACAACTGAAGATCTGCTTCATCCCGATGTTTTAAAAGCTATTGACAGCCTTTCCGCTTATTTGATCAAATACGTTCCCGATGTAGGGAAGGCGGTTGGTTTTACGGATATAATCAAGAGGGTTAATCAGGTATTCAATGTCGATCAGAGTCCTGACGGACTGCCGATGTCGGAATACATTCCGCCTGAAGCGTCTAATTCGGATTTTGGCTTTGGGTTCGGTGATTTTGGTTTTAACGACGCTCTTCCTCCTGTTAGGAATCCTCCTGCGGCTGCGCTGTCAAACAGCGCGAGACAGCGGGAACCGGTACAATACAGCGCTTCCGATCTGCTGAGATTATTGGATGTAGCGTCCGGGAAATCATCCGGCTTAACCGGCAATGAACTTGTATGGGAAATAAAACGTCTTACAAATTATGAAGGCGCGTCTTATTACGAAATCCCTTTCGATCCGGAACGTTACGGGAAATATTCAAAAGAGGAACTGCAGAAATTAATTGCAAATTATCTTGTGCTTCTCGCGGGAAGCGATGATAACGATTATTCAAATGATCCGCTCGAGCCGACAGCAATAAGAACGATGATGCAATTGCGCACAACAGGAAGCGGCGATACAAGAAAAGTAATCGGAATCATCAATGATTATGTCAAAATAAACTTTCCGGAAAATGTAAAGGTAATGATAGGCGGCGGAGTAACGCAGGAAATAGCGGTTACCGAATTGATTTTAAACTCTCAGATAATTTCCATTATGATTTCAGTTTTAATGATTTTCATTATTGTAGCGATCGCGAACAGATCATTCGTAGCGGGAGTTATAAGCGCGGTTCCTTTGATACTTGCGGTTTTGTGTAACTTTACGGTTATGGGTCTTATCGGAATAAAATTGAATCTTGGAACGGCGCTTATAGCGAGCCTTACGGTTTGTATCGGAATTGACGACGCGATACACTTTTTGGAATTTTACAAGCGTGAATTTAAAAAAGAAGTTGAAGGCGCTCTTCGCAGGACTTTTATGGCGTGCGGTAAAGCGATTTGCGTTACGGCAATGTCGGTAGGTATCGGGTTTGCGGTTTTGGCGTTCTCGAAATTTAAAATTATCGCCGAGTTTGGATTACTTACAGCTATCTGTATGCTGACGACAACTATTGTCAGTCTTACGATTATGCCTGTGATGCTTAATTTTATTAAGCCTAAATTTATTTACGGAGATAAGAAAAGTAACTAATCTTTTTAATGTTTGTTATATTAATGGAGGAAGATTATGAAAAGGTATATTTTCACAGCGATATTATTGCTGTGCAGTATTTTTGTTTTTACGCAAAACTCACAGCAGCTTGCGGCACAGCAGGCAGGCGCGGATCAGGCTAATACGATTATGAATTCCGCGAAAAACCGCATTACGTCGGACACAGTATCTTCGCGTTCGCGCATGGTAATTACGGCGAAAAACGGATCTACAACCGAACGCGTTATCGATCAATATTCAAAAGACGGCGCGAACGGAGCGCGAACGGTAATCGTGTTTCAAAGCCCCGCTAATGTTGCCGGAACGCGGTTTCTTACGATGGATAACGCTTTAGGCAATTCGGATCAATGGATATTTCTGCCGAGTTTGGGAAGGCTGAGAAGGATCGCGTCTTCAGAAAGCGGCGGTAATTTTATGGGAACGGATTTTTCTTACGATGACATTTCTTCAATGGACAGGGATATAACGCTCGATACTCACACTGTGCTGCGCGAAGAAATGCTGAACGGAAAACAATGCTATGTTATCCAATCGATTCCTAATTCATCTTATCAATATTCAAAGACAGTTACATGGATCGACAAAAGTAATTTTGTGATCTATAAAGCGGAAATGTACAACCGCAGAGGCGAAGTCGCTAAAATTATGGAAATGTCGGATTTCAGAGACGTACAGGGACGCTTATCGCCCATGCAGACAAAAATATCTACAGTAAGCGCGGGATCATCGACAACAATATTTATGGATATAATGAAATACGACGATCCTATCCCTGAAAGTGTTTTTACAACCGCGTATTTGGAAACAGGAAGAGCAAGATAATTCGTAAAACTGCAGAATAGTGCGGTTGACAATAAACGGTATATAGTTGACAATGAATAGCAGTGGGGAAACTATGCTATTTAGAAAAGTTTTAACATTTATTTGTTGTTTTTTAGCCGCCGGTTTACTTTCAGCGCAGGATTTCGGGTTTGGTTTCGGTGAAGAAGAATCAGGCGCAAAACCAGGTTCAAGCGTTAAGCTGTCAGCTTCCATAGGCGGAGAAGTTTCGGCAGGGATCATCGCGTATATTGACGATATGGCGGAAGGCGCCGATCATATCAATACAAGAGAAATGTTTTCGCTGATGGGAAAATTAAATTTTTCCGCGAAGACGTCCTTTGCCGAAGGCGTGATCAATCTTAAATTTGTGCCTGCGCTAATTCCGGTCAGTATTGACGAAGCTTATATCAGCGCGTTTTTCGGAGGCTTTGAAATAACAGCAGGATTGATGAAACTTTCCTGGGGTAAAGCCGATCAATTAGGTCCGCTTGACGTAATTAACCTTCCCGACACATCCAGATTATTTATTGAAATGGCGGATAACACAAATTTGATGGGCGTAAAACTCGCAAACCCCGTCGTTCACGCTTCTTATAGATTCGGAAAATTTTCAAAAATAGAACTCGCGTTTCTGCCGAGTTTTGACATTGTAGGAGCCGCTATCCAGACTGCGGTAATTCCTATGGATGAGACTAATCCGATGGCTTTATTAATCGGTTCAGGCGCGGCGCGATGGATACCAAAACAAATGAAATTAGACGGGAATAATTTATTAAGATCTTTTCCTACAGTTATGACGCCTGATGGTAATACTGTAATTGCAATGAGCAATTTAATTATGCCTGAATTTTCCATGCTTGATCACGCGCAGGCAGGCTTGCGCTTTACATCTTCTATCGGTAACGCTGATTTTGGAGCGCAGTATTTTTTCGGAAGAATGTATCAGCCTGCGGTAAAATACGCTCTTCCTACCGGTTCGTATGATTTTATGGATCCGCGAACTTATCCGACAATTGAATTTTTATTTAATAATTATCATCAGCTTGGATTTGATTACGCGCATGTGCTCTGGGGTTTTAATATCAGAGCGGAACTTGCGGCGAATTTAACATATGATTTTACAGGCGATGACGCGTATATTTACAATCCTTCCATAGCGTGGTCTTTAGGATTTGACCGCAATCTTTTTTTGGGTATCAACTTGAATCTTCAGGTAAACGAAACCATACGTCTTCTCAACAGTAAAGTCGGCAGCAGCAAAGAACCCTTTACGGAAATGGGGGCTATTAATCCTAATTTTGACATTGAAGCCGATACTTCAATAACAGCGACTCGTATTACTGCGATGATTTCCAAAAAATTCCTTCGCGACGAGCTTGAATTGCGCACCGCTGTTGTTTGGGGCATTGAAGGCAGAAAAGCCGACGGAAAATGGAACGGAGGCGATGCTGCGATAATTCCCGCTTTGATATGGACAAGAGACGATTTGCGCACCGCTCTTTCGGGATGTTTTTTCGTAGGTGATCCGGAAGGTCAGCTGGGTCAATACGCGGTCAATAACTTTTTAAAGATTTCAGTCGCGTATGTGTTTTAATAGGTTATCAACCCCCGCCGAAAAACGAAATTACTATTAAAATAATAACGATAACTATAATTATTTGAATGACGATCGATAAAATTAAAGCGCCGACGCCGAATATTGCGCATCCTACAATGCCTGAAACAATCGAAAGAATAATTTCTTTTAAATCATAACTGTAAGAATGAGTTGCGTTATACCAAAGACTGCCTGCGATGCCGCCGAGAAAAATTAAATAAGGACCGATAGTGCCGAAAAATCCTGATATGCCGCCTTTTGACGAATTAAATATATGAACGCCGACAAACGCCGCTAATAGCCATGTTATAAGAGCGCTTATTCCGATTGTAATAAGATAAAAAACCACTGAAGGCATTTCGGGATTATAACGCGCGGCGGGAGTATACGGTCTTGAAGGACGGTTTACCGGAGATTGATTGTTTACCGGAACACTATCTCTGATAATTCTTCCGTATCTGTCTATTTCAAAATTAGCCATTAAACACGCCCTCCTTAGTATCGTAAATAATTGTTGGCGACATAACCTTCTCTGCCTGTATCGTCAATTACTTTCGCCCAGCCGTTTTCTACCGAAATTACTCCTACAACAGTTCCTGTTTGAAGAACTTTTATAGGCGTGCTGTCTCTGTCCGGTGAAGGGCGAAGATTTAAATTTTCGGAAACAACCGCGTTGGTTGTCTGCGCAACAACAGGCGTTTTTTCCGCGGTTTTTGCCGGAGCGGATGGAGCGCCTGAAAAAACAGCAAAAGGCGAGTCATATTTAATCTGAGAACGCAAAGTTACTATCCCGAAGATTACAAGGAACGCGATTACAATTCCGATAATAACTTTTTCTCCGTCTTCTAAATACGCCATTTCTTAAACGCCTTTCTGTAAAATAAAATTATTTAAAATATTTTGGAAATAGGTAAAACCATAAGCGTATAAAATCATCTTAATAAATTTGCCCGGTAAACACGCCGCTGTAAATTTATACCATTTAACTCCCAAATATCCCGAAGCGACTCCAATTATATCAAATAGCGGCAATGGCAGCAAGGCGAAAACAAAGATAACAGGCATTCCGTATTTTTGAATCGCTTTACCAAGTTTGCCGTCGCTTTTATTTCCGATATTTTTTCCCGCTCTTCCAGAAAAGAAACCTGTAAGTTCTCCCAAAGTTGTGCCGAAAGCGCCGGCTAACGAAACTAAAAGAGGATTCATAATAGAGGCTGCTGTGACAACTACGATTAAACTAGGCGCCGGCAGAAAAACAGTCGCGTTGCTTAAAAAACAGAGAGCGAAGACGCCGATGAGACCGTAATTTCCGATAGATTCCAGTTTGTCTTTATTAAGAAAAATTATTACGGACAAAGCAATGATCGCGAGAATAAAAATAACACAAAGTATTTTAATTATCAGAGAAGGTTCTGTATCGTTTTTCGGCGGAGATTCCGTTTCCGTTAAAGAAAGGTTTTCACTCATATTAAGAAAATTCGCACGGAGGGCAGGATTTTTGAAAATGAACTTTCAGAGAAGTTGTCACCTGCAATGGATAACTGAATATTTCCGCCTGTTCTCCCGCCGCTTTTGTGTTGTTTGTATTGCAGATAAGCGTATACTGCTGAAGAGAAGGAAGAAGCCGCTGATTGTAATTTTCGTTATCATTGTTAAGCATATCAATGATCATTTTTATTCCGATTGTTGTAACAAAATTTATATCGACGGAAATACCGGGCTC
>Ga0209755_10006448_pt1 | contig 12986 bp, 8 predicted proteins | sample TergutCo191P1_FD_187301 | JGI IMG/M metagenome (GOLD analysis project Ga0209755, IMG submission 187301) | Cornitermes sp. P1 segment gut microbial communities from Petit-Saut dam, French Guiana - Co191P1 (SPAdes) (version 2) | ecosystem: Host-associated > Arthropoda: Insects > Digestive system >... | reverse complement strand
TAGACCGTGTGCACTGTGTAGAGGATGTTGTTCAACTCAGTCAAACAACATCCTCTACACAGTGCACAGGGCCTGCTTTCTGGCTCCCCAAGACACCAGACAGCATATCAAGTGCTGAAAACCATATGCAGTAATATATGGTCTAGCGCTCCTGAAGATGGGCATAACGATGCCTGAAACATGTTGAGCAAATGGGTTATTAACAAATCATAATTGTTGCATCTAGTTGGTCTCACATATCATTGCATATTAAGAATGCACGGTCACACAAACATCAAATTAGGGTGTGTAAATTATGTGGTGATATACAATCTATCCCAGACATTTGGTTATATGTGAGATTCATATGACAACTGAAAGATGGGAAGACCACGTAGATGTTACAGGTGAAGACGTATGGCCGAACATAGTACACAATTACAAATCCATACAACAAAAAGAGAAAGAACAACAAACCTCTGGAAAGAACTTTATTAGGCTGGATCTGGGATCAGTTACCAATAATACCGCCAAGAATTTCGAACTACAGAAATAAATGATAGGAACATACAAGAATAGTTCTCAATTAAGATTAAAGAGGGAAAAATAATTCAGAAGACCAATACAAAGACAAATCAATGAACAGTAGAGTTTAATTGTGAGAGAAAAGGACACTGAGTAACTCCTGAAGATGGTTGTGGCCAAACAATCAAATATAAGGCAGTAAAATTAATAGACGCTGCCAGCACTATTTCCAGCACTATGATGGCCACTGGTCTCTTCTGTGTTCACTTTATGTCCACATTACACAGTGGTAAAACTACATCAATGCATCATGTAAATTCTTCTCACATTTTCATCTCTCAAATCATACCCCAATCTAACCTTGTCTGACATATTATCACATTAAGTTATGACTGCTTCTTTCTGCATCTTTTCCACTTTATTACTCACTAAGCATTCAACCACTAAGTCTGAGCTACTGACAGCATTATAAAGCAAACCATAAGCAAATAAATACAAGACAAAAATACTGAGAAACTTCAGCCATGACAGGTGGTCTCTGGTCTGTGATTTGAACCCAAGATCTTGCAAATAGGAAGCACGAATACTACCCACTTGGCTGCAAAGTTTGTGTTCTGTATTATGAGATCCACAAAACTTTATTGATTCTCCCTCTCAGTGAAGTTGTTTCAGAATTTTCTGAGGTAACAGATGTAATCAGTCTCAGGGATAGAGAACTACAGTATGTCATTCCACAGGCAGTGAACCAGTAACTGCTGAAAATAATTCAACATTTGTGCAGCTACCACCACAACTGGTGACATTAACGGTAAAAACTGTTAACTGCTTTCTTATCTGACATAATTCTTAACATCCCTGCAGTACTGGTGGCCAAGTAAATGTATTTTATTTTGGCTGGCCCCATTTTTATTAAAAAAAATTGCACTTCTCACTTGCAACTGGAAATACAAAAAATCAGATGAAACAGAGTGAACTGAGATAGCTCATTGTACAGTTACTGGCTGGCTACACACTGAACAGCTGGCAGTTCTATTCCTTGCTGAAGCAAGGACCTTTCTCTTTGCAATTACATCCAAAACTGTTTTTGTTCCACCCAGTCTCAAATCAATTACACAGCATAAAGCAGTTCAGCTGTAAAAATGGTCACCCACTGAGGGTTTGATGCATGGAGCTTTATCTCCACACTCCTCATACACCTTCACAAAAGGAACAAGTGAAATGTACTTTGTTCTTATGATATAATAAACTGTCTCCTTGAATGTTACAGCCTCTGTCCAGAACTAGGCATACAGGATAATAATATACACAGTACTCAATTACTGATAACAGAACGCCACTTCACTTTAACATAAAAAATCAGTGACCAAAGATCCGATGAGTATTGCTACAACTGAGAATTATGTTTTTGCTGGTAATCAGTGTGGCTTTCAACAGTCAGACTCTTAGGCATTTTAATTAATTCTTCTGGGACGGTAAAAAAAGTTGTTCTATGTTTGTCTCTACAGTGCAATTTTCAGGATCATAAAACAAATGATTAACAAGGACTTACTGTATGACATAAACAGCAGCTCCTCTCATTGTCACACCTGCTAAAATTACAAGAAAAACTTTGAGGAGTTCTCTAGGATTCTGAGGATAGCAAATTGCATACGTAACTACTTAGTTCCTGGACTCAGTATAACATATAGTGTTCTAATAATACAAAAACACACCATAGTACACACAATGTTCCAGTAACTGTTGCCATCCTCGAAGACCAAGACTGAGAAAAGCTCTAATGTGCCCGACTGGGTAGGCAATTAACTACATGGCCCCTTTGCAGTGAATAGTAATACATTCTGCACTACCAACACTACCAGCCACCCTTGTGCTACACAGGTCCACTACCACCTTATGTCTCATTCACTCTAAAGGTGGCAACTGCAATTTATGGCAAAATGTTCAAAAAGCTCCAAGATACAACTTGGCCCAACTCTATAATCCAAAGTTACATTTACACTGTCTTCAAACCTTCAAACCTGCTGGTAAATTTTGGATGTGGACACTAGACATGTACAGTACTTGTTGAGGTTAACTATTGTCAAGCTAGTGAATTGGTAAACAGGCAGAACTTTACAGTTATCATTAGCAAAAAGTTACCTAAGACTATGCCAGACAACTGCAGCAAAATATATCCTCTAACACTACAAGAGATGGTAAGATATGGTATGGTGGTGCAGACTCCTACAGATAATCTTACCTGCAAATAATGTTGTTTGCATCATCTCCTTAGTTTTGTTTTGTTTTTCATGTCAAGTTTGCTCATTGTTCTAAACACTTGCTTCCTAAGTTCCTTATGCCTCTTTAGCTTTCGAAGTTCTTCTTTTTGCAGTTCCTTTTTATGTTCCTCCAACCGCTTCTTAGTGGCTGACTTCAACTGTTTCTTTTTGTGACTATATGACACCTTCAGCATTTTCATTAGTGCTGCCACCTGTGTGATTAATACAAAAATAATCATGGCAGTATTATTACCTCACTGGCACACTTTGCTACTTATTCATTTGGGTTTTACTAACTAATGAACAACTGTTACAGCTACAACCTCCATTATGCGTGTCACAGAAAATATGAGGCTCAATTAAGCTTCATGTAGAGGAGAAATTATACTGGACCAATACAGATGAAAACTAAATCTGTCACAATCAGATTACAATTACACACACCCTTTGTTCATGAGGCTCTCTAACAACAGTGATTCTTTTGGACTCCAGGCTCTTTTTCTCATTCATTGCCTTGTTTTTGGGCTTGTCCTTATATGGCAGCTCTTTCTGCAGAGTCCGTGGAATAACCAGGGGTCGGAACATCTTTGGTTGACGTTCGATTGGCTACAAAACAGATTGAAATACAAGTAAATAAACAAAAGCAATTTTCAAATTACAAAATATACAAATATTACAGTATTATACTGACTTATGTAGGCTAAATTTTATGCACTTCATAAATAATATGAACATTCACAATTTCTTTAACCCTTATCCTGCAAATGTGGAGGATATGGTGAGCTCCTAATAATGCCAGCAAATGGCAGATGGGGTTTAATTCAGCATTTAAAGGGCTAATGCAATGCCAACAATGAGTTTTGCAAGTCATGCTTGATCAGTGAAACACAACGATGTAACTAAAGAAATAGGAACTTAAATTATGATTGTACTAAAGGTTTACATGATTGGAGTGGCACTGGGTAATTAACTGGTTCAATGTTAAAAACAGTTCTTAATTAGCTCTGTACAGCTTACAAAACATATACTGTTAGAAAACCAATTACTTTCTTTGAGACATTTTAACTATACAGATTAGGCTGTCCATGGCATGTGTCTGTTTCAAAAACAGAAGTGTACTGCCGTAGCATGACTCACTAAGGATTTGGTTCACAGTAACAGTACGTATTTTTATCTGTGCCAGTATGTCCAGACTGGCAGCAGAATACAGTTAGCTTCCTATGCAGTGGACAGCAGAGGCAGGGACACACAAATTTTTCAAAAACCTCGGAGCCATCTTCAAATCCTAGGTGCTTGAAGGATGATATAAAGCACACTCCACACTGAGGACTCACAATTCTGAGTGATCTGCGAACATCATTGGTATCTGGTGCTTTCTACTCAGTGAATGTGAACTGACACCCATTTCCTTTTATGCAAGAAAGAAGAACTCTAACAAACATGCTGCAAATATTAGATGCCACTGTATAAAATTGGGTTGCTCGGGTGACCAGGCACCTGCTTGCTTGGCGAAGGATCTGTCTGCATGTCATAAAGTGACCAGAATGTGAGGCTGAAAACTTGCCCCAGCCTAATCAAGTCTGAACTGAACATTCAGAGGTTTGTACTGACAACCAATACCCTGAAAACAGGAGTAACTCTCAGAATGTCATGGAACATAAACACATCTCTGAAAATGGATGTCCGTCATAACCATGATGTAAGGTAATGACCACAATTACAAACATTTCCACAGTCATTAGCATGTGAATCAACATGGTTCCTAAATCATGGTGGGCATTAGCTGAATTCACTAAGTTCTTAAAGAGTGAAGTAAACAGTGCTGTAGTAGCATGTATGAACTGAACCTTCAGCACCTCTAATACTAAAGCCCACAACTGCACCTGACTTAAATCAATTCTAACTACCATCCATCCTCACAGTCTCCCGAATTTTAATCAGTCTCTTTCTTCATCTTCCAGGTGATTGCAGGTGAATGTATGAATCACAAACAATGTCAATCTTTGATACCCTCCCAAATTACTCAGTTTCTTCATCCTTTCCTTAGCACTATTTTTAGTATTAAATAAAGAGGGAGAGGCAAGAGTAACCCAATAAAGCAACAAGACCATGTTTTACAACATATGGCATCCTATTCAATGGAAACACAGGCTCTTTCCATGAAGGATAATGTAGGTGGAGCATAAAGCTGAACAGTTACTTCCATCTAGGGCAGTGACCAGCAACCTGCATCCCACCCAAGTTATGTCTGTGACTTACAAGAGTTTATATATATATATATATATAAAAACTTATGTTCCCCCATCAGAATGAAGGACAATTTTTATCAGTCATCTGGAGAACTCAGCACACACAGTTAAATTCAGTGAACACTGTTGAAATTGTGACAGAATTCATGAATATTGCGATGGACAACATTGTAGGAAACGTAACAATGGAAGGAGTGAAAAAAATACAGAATCATAAGCTTCACCATTCTCCTTACTCTTTCACTTCAAAGTCAGTCATAATACTGATTACAGAAAGCATACTCCAGTCACAATTTTATAGAAAGAATTTCTAAGTATTTCTTTAAAAAAAAAAAAAAGTTAAAAAGGAACAGGGTAAACTTCTTGTTTCCATTCTTCTGTTCTTCAAACACAATATAAATCATAAAAATTACCTTACAATTAACTGTGATATTATGTTTTACTAATATTGTAATTGCTTAGTATAAAATAAATTTTCCCTGAAAAAATAAGACTTTACTCTTAAACAGTGATTTGTGACTGCATACATTTCGGAGACTTTCTAATGTCCCTTGTGCAATTAACAGGTTGCTCTACACTGATCTTGAAGAGTGGAGACATATATCCACTTTATATTTCTTCATGGCACTCCACAGGGACAATTATACCTTTATATATTGATCTTTGTATTCTGAACGTACAGAACGGTAGTTTCTGAAGTAAACAATCAACAAAAATTTCCAGAATTTCTTCTCCTAATTCTGTCAAGAACATCAGTTTCATTTGTTGTTTTTGTTCCTAGAAGCTCAAGTTATATATCAGATACAGTTATAACTTTGTAGCTGGCGTGGTTTTTATATCAGGATCACATATTTACCTACCTCTACATAAGCTCTGAGGTTTACACATGGGTGTTGTTGGGGATTCCATTCTACTGAGTATTGATATTGCATTTCTGGGTGATTGGTGCCAGAGATATTGAAAAAATTTGGTGTCTTCAAAACATCATGAAACCAAAACCCAGTGATATGGCATCATATCACAGATGAATGGAATCCTCTTACCCACATTTAGTTCTAGATAAATATCTGTGCTGGCCGGCAACAGAATCACTGCATTCTTCATAATTGTGCTTACAGTGTCTCTCAACAAATTAACGTCACAAACCATAATACATACTGTATATAGACTGTCAATGGCAGGCTCACTACGTATTCCTTTCTCTCTTTTAAGCTGGCCTACAGTTTTCATTCCTTGCCACAGATTCTTCTGTTCAGGAGGCAACAGTAGTGATGTCAAAGGATTGTAAAGTTTTGGAACTTCCACTCGGTACCAGGTTCGGCAGAACACAATGTCTATAAAGTTCAACACATACTAATGAAGTTATTTGCAATGACAGTCCAAGGTATATAATAAGATATCAATACAGCTATTCAAACCTTAACTGTCCCAGTTTCTCAACCATGACAAGCAGTGTAAATACCAGTTTATACATAATGAAGAATTCAGACTATCAGTGATGCCAAACTGAAATAAAACTCAGATATTGTACACCATCTCCATGTCCTAAATATCCCGGTTTTATTTTGTATTTACATGGTTGATCCAATAACATAATTACATTCAGTCTCTGTAAGGATACATTTTATGTACAGTGAAAGCCTCCTGCAACATTTCTGTAAAATGCAATGAAGTGGGCTTATTGAGGAGGAACACATCTTAAAAAGGTAAGCCTCAGAACGATACTACAATTCTGTGTTGCAATTTACATTAACTTTAATGGAATATTACTCCACCCAGATTCTGCATTAAATGACCTTCACCATCAAACTGAATTTCAAGTGATACCTTCTTGAGCAATTTTGACACATTCCTCAATATAAGACAACCCTTTTTTACAAGCACAAATGACAGATGAAGTGCCCATTCCTGATACAATTATTCCATAAATTGTACTACATTTTGCTGTTCTCAGCTTTTTCTGCCTCAGCTCTTCACTTACAGACTGACTACTGTTTCATATTTTAAGCTGACAGAGAAATCCAAAGCTCTTAAGTGATTTTTTATGATGAAAATTTTAAGTAGCATTTGCCATGTGTGTAATAATCAGTATTTTGTTAACTGTGACCAGCTTACCTTCTGGAGTGCCTTCTAATGCAGTAGCTGTGTTGATAAATTGTTCAATAATTACTGGCTCTACAAGATGAAAACTATACATATACAGCAGTTTCAAGTGAAAATAAAAAGGCTATAAATTTTGCACACATACTACATAATACTACAAAATACTGAAACTAAAGCAAAACAGTTACAGTCACAATGTGGTCCACTAAAAATCAATGCTTATTCATGCTGCAGATCACACAACATATACACCATGATACTGCGTGGATATTGACGACAGCACAGTCAGAATGTGACACCATTTCCTACCACACTTTCACACAGATTAACACAGAGTTGCAAAACTGTACCTCTCATCCATGATGGAAACTATCTTGGAGATTACAGTTACAAACTGAGAGCATTAAATGATCATTATATGTTGGAAACAAAATGAACATAAAGTTATTTAAAAGTCTGATGTGAAAATGGGTGATAAAATTCATATTGTAAAATTTTCATGCTTCTTAGGTGGAAAATCCTTTTAAGCACGAAACATCTGAAAAGGGCAATGTATGTGTTAATCATGGGAAAATTCAGGTACTAAATTGTTCTCATATCTTAGGTGGGAAAGCTTCTTAAGGGCGGATGTCTGAAGCAGGTTTCACTGCATCCTTCAGACAGTTCCTACAGTAGACATATGCCAATTTCAATGTACTATAATGACACAGGAAAACTGAAATATTCAGCAAAAAATATCCCAGTTCCAATTAGTGCACTACAAATCCTACTGTCTACCCTGGAATCAAACCTGAACCTCTGTGGTGCAAAGCCAGTGACTAAATGCCTTAGCCAAGACATGGGTCTTCTCATTTTAGCAAGTCACCGTACGGTCAATGCTGTCAAGTATTCACACAGATAAAATAAAGTGGCCTAAGAAAGGACAAAAAAAATCAGAGCAACATATATAGACAACAGTGTTTATTTCAGCTACCTTGTACACATTCTCAGTGTACACTGTCAGGCGGGGGGGAGACAGTTAATTGCCATAGGTTGCTGTTATGAAAACTAAATGTTATGTAACAATGTATGATAAATACATGCACTTGAAAGTCTGCTTTTATTATGCCTGTTCACGACAAGATTATTCACTGCATTACAAATTTAACAAAGCTAAATAAGAGAAATTACATCATAAGGTTAATAGTAACTTCTTGCTATTACATGTTCCCACAAATGCAACGAAAATGCAATTTTTTGAAGATTTCTTTGTTGTAACTTTGTAACTCCTGCCTATCTTTACCTGCTATTAATGTAATCTGGGAACATCTTTAACACTTTCCTTTAAGGATATGAGGGGAGGGGGAAAAAAGGAAAAAAAGATAAAAAATACCCAAGAAGAAGACAAAAAACAAAAAGTGAGTTGGACCTCACTAAGCTTGGTTTACTCTAGCTTTGGTGGATCAGTAATGAATTATCCAGGAACATGTTTGGATACTTTGTCTTTAACAATGGCAATGGAATGTTGTGTGAAGAAAGAACAGATTTTTCAGTTTCTTGTGTTAGCATTTCTGTTTCTGCACCTACAGTTCAGATATAATCACAGTCTATCAAAACACAAATTTTTTAAAACCACTATGATAGGTGTGTTCTGGTTCAAATCCAGACTAGTACCAACAAACTCAGTTTTATATTGTCTAAATTACATCAATATATTATAGGTCACAGGTAAGTTCCACTCCTAAAATAAAAACTGTTTATTAATCACACATCAGAGCAGAAGTTACAAATATGAAGATACACAATTGATATGTGACAATATTAAGTTCCTTAATGTGTTGGCAGAGCTTGACAGGACCTCAAAATGAGTCCCATAAATATCTAAGTTACTTGTATACCAAATGATTATGGTGGTAATTAAATATCCTCATCAGCCAACCCACCCACCAACTGACTGCAATGGCAGTTAGTAAATGAACATGTATACCAGCAGCTATTGTAATAACGAAGGTACATTCTAGGATCTGCATACTTTGCGAACTTCTAACAGCAAACTAATTGCAATCTGTCAGCTATCAGTTTCTCCACAGGACAGACACAGTGTAAGACATACTGCAATACAACATATAATTCACAGTTTTGTTTTCTTTCACTCTATACATTTAAAATGGGACTTACCACTGAGCAAAATTTTATCCTCAAAGGTAGCCCGGAATGCACCCTCTGGTTTCGATACAGCTTTCTTTATCTGCCCCCTGATACCTGAAACAGTTCTCAGTTTTGCTCCTTCAAATTTGGCAACTTCTAGAGTCGAGCTGAACATGTCACGTATAAATGCTGTCTTCCTATAAATTTTGAATGGTGTGCCAATTAACTTCAGTTTCTTCATGACTTTTGTTGACTTATCCAATTCTACCACTGACCCTGTGGCTGCAATCCTGAAGTCAGGCTGAAACATAAGGACAGATGATAATATATGAAATTTCAATGAAAGCAGGGAAGTTGGAGAATACAATAAACTTATCATACAAGTAGGGCATAATAAACTCCCAGACTTCATTTTATTTTGTTCCATTTAAAAATGTTTTTAGAATTTTGGCACCCCTATTTCTAAATAATAAACTTCCAATTCCACAATATGTTTCTATCACTGTACTGTTTGTGAACACAGATTCACGGGTTCTCAAAGATGCCACAAGAAATCATGAACACACAACTGAATTCGCTTTTGTTTAACTACCAGCCATCTGTCCAGCGTTTCAACAGAAGGCAGACTGAAATCGCCACAAATTAGCATTAGACTGTCAAAAAGAATGTAGAAGCATTTTCAGCCAATTTTCTAATGGAATTTAATTCTTACAGAGTACAGGTCTTCAAATGGCAAAAGTCTGCATCAATGACAGCAATACGCAGTGCAACAGTTCTGGCATCAATAATAAATGGACTTCTGATCTTCCTAGAAGTGTGTAAACAGTCCAAAGTGTATGGATGCTGACAAGTTATTCTCCTTGACCATTCACACATCTACTAACTAATTTACAACTAGATATTCCCAGATGCACCACTATGAGTTACAGCAAGCACTCTGACAAGCAAGAAAAATGAAACCATGTAATGGCTACTTTAGAATAAATCAATTAACTTCAGTTTACAAGTATTTACTTATTATACTTGCCTTTTGGAATGTAACACTGTGTTGCTGGGCGAGTGGTTCCCAATAGTCCTTGAAACTGCTGGGAACTACTCATCGAACAAAACAGCATCATATCCCCGAAAATCTCAATCATCTTTAACACCACTCTGACAACCTCAAATCTTACAACGAATTACCTGTTTTGTTGCCACATCCTGTACTGCCAAAAAACCAGTATTCTGTGGTGTTATGGGACCCCAGAAGTGGGCCATACAAGTTACATGTTCTGGTGTATACTTCAGCATTCTGTACAGACAGAAAAGTTCCAAGTCACATTAGAGAAATGTGTCACATGCAGTGTTCAGTGCTGATATTCCACATTAGACTACAACAGGATTAATTCAATCTGGCATCTGATAATCCAGCACTCCTGAGAGTTTGGCACTTGAAGAAAGTAGTCCAAAGCCCAGAAGTTCTGCTGTATGTAATTTCTGGTGCAAGTAATTACTCCATGATTTTACTGTGGGCTACCTGGACCTTACTGAGACCAATGAGCTCTTATAATGCCTTCAAAACATCCACAGATGATAAGCCAAGGCACTGCCAGCAACAGGAAACACATAACTTTGCTCTTCAGAAAATTCAAATAATGTGGATCCTCAGAAGTGGCAAAAGCCAACAACAGATTACGGCTTCATACAAAATTGGATCATAAGCTATGTATTATGTAAAGGAATGAAAAAATTACATCTGTTTATGGCATCAAAGTGAAAGTTAAAGTGTGAAGGGCCTGCCTTCTTACATTCTTCTGGGCAAGTATGCTAGTATATTCCTTGGAAAGTAAAAACAGTGAAATAAATTTAATTATGGGTACACTTTTTACATCTGAAAGCCAGAGAAAAAGCTCTTATTAGGATCTAGTTTACAGGACAGTTTGTATACCGTTCTACAAGTGTGATAAGCTACTTTTGTGCTGTCTCTCTCTCTCTCCCTCCCTCATATTTCTTTCCTCAACATACTGAGAACAACACCTGTGTCTATACTGGCACTTGGACAGCATAAATATTACAGTGACTTGGCTACCAGCTGAACGTCTGAGGAATCATGGTTTGATTCCCAGCAGTGACAAAAGATTTACCTCTTCTCCATAGCATCCACATCAAATATGGGACCTATCCAACCTCCTATTTAATGTTTACCAAGGTCTCATTTTCCAGGCCTACAGTGACTGGGCCAAGAAGCTGACCATTCAATTCCATCTAGTGCCTAGCTAAAAAATGTGTGGAGCTACACTGCTTCTCCCTTATATGCTTTCATGGTATGCAAAGGGAAAACTTTACTTCATTTTATTTATTTCACCATATTTTACCTGTTTCTAAGATTATCCTCCAGCTTTGAATAAACAGGCAATGTCTGAAACCGGCGCCATCCAAGGGAGATGATCAATGGGTTGCGTGTCTTCAGAATCTTCTTATACCAACGATGCTTCTTAATACGCACCTGCAAGATACCTATATTGGTGTTTGTCTAATATGATTATATTATCTCATTTAAAACTAATCAACAAAGCCAACAGACCTGCACAAAACCAACATTCTCTTCTCCTGCTAGTAGCCCACCAAGGATCAAAGGGTAAGCAGGATCAAAGTTTGTTATAAGTTCACAGGGTACATCCTTAAATTCCACCCTCACATACATTCCTGGACGAAAGCCTTCCAACTGAATCCGCATACTGTCATCCAAACTTTCAAATTCTTTCTTGTTCAACTGAAAACATTACAGTATTATTATAATCAAAATAATAAACAAGAATAAAAAATCTGGGATGTGAAGCTGTGTAGTACCAACAATAAGCTGGAATCAGCTAAAATAACTATACTGTATTTCACATGCCTACCTACAGTAGTTTACCAATTAATGCTTTCAAGCAGAAGAGTAAATACAGCTGCTGGACAGGTGCCACATTATTTTATATTCTACAAAAAATAAATACAGATGTTGAACAGGTGCCATGTTATTTTGCATTCTACACAGAAATAAATATGGATGCTAAACATCTGCAATGTTATCTTATATTATATTCAATAATAAATATAATGTTGAATAGCTGCCATGTTATTTTACATTCTACACAAAAATAACACATAAACCACATATTTTAAAGACCTGGTACAAAACAAAAAGTAAAGCAATCCTTGTAGATTCCTGGACAGGCCCTGAGGGTTCCAGGAAGTTGAGGCTACAGATTTTAAGACAATTGGCACATGTAGGTGGTAAGGTTGTCAGCCCTACGCACTGTCCACCTTTGTACCCCAGGAAATACTCCTGGTACTCATTTCAACTAGGGGCTGAGTTGACCCCAGGGCCACAGTGCGGATGGAAGGATTATGACAATGAAAAATTCCAATGACAACATCGGGTAACAAATCCACAACCTTCCAGCTTGTAGCACAGTGCCTCAATCAACGGTGCTACCGCATGCCCCAAAAGAACTTTTATAACACATATACTGATAAGTGGTATAAAAATTTCTGCTTATGTGTCAATTTACACAGTAGACAGGATAAAAAATACCTGCTACAATCCAGTGGTACATAATTCAGAATTAAGTATAGAAGCTGCTTAAGAAATTCCTGTTATATTTTCAGCTACTAGTTCAGTATGTAATTAGAGGTTCTCACAGTGGTGCTGCAGAAGATGACGTCTTCTGGGATGTGATGCTGTGTTCATGGGCAAACAGTTTTACTCAGCAACATACTG
>Ga0209755_10006447_pt1 | contig 12986 bp, 11 predicted proteins | sample TergutCo191P1_FD_187301 | JGI IMG/M metagenome (GOLD analysis project Ga0209755, IMG submission 187301) | Cornitermes sp. P1 segment gut microbial communities from Petit-Saut dam, French Guiana - Co191P1 (SPAdes) (version 2) | ecosystem: Host-associated > Arthropoda: Insects > Digestive system... | reverse complement strand
AAAGTTTCTCCCCCCGAACCCCCCTCTTCAAAAAAACTAAAATTGGCAACGGGGGGCTTAAAAAAAATTAGGGTCAAGGGAAATGAAAGGATGGGCTTAATGAAAAAATTGTTACTGGCGGTTTGCGCTTTTGTGTTTGTTGGCTGTGGTTTTGCGCAGGAAGTTGCGGAGGTTATGCAGGAAATTCAGGATGCGCAAACTGCGCAGACTGCGCCTGTGGATATCCCTGCGCAGGATGATGATGAACCAAGAATCCCCTATTCGTACTGGACGCAAATTCTCCTTTCCGACGAAATGCGTGCCTTTGAAGAAGAACACGCCCTGCCGGAAGACAAAGCAAGATACCTGGTTTTTGGCGCATTTATTCCAACGCACAACAGGGAGTCGTCTCGGGTTTTTGCCTTGCGTATGTATGGCGAGGGACGTTTGACGGCAGAGCGTTTGTTACACGATTCCTGGGGCATCATAAATCACGAAACAGCTCTTACTCAGCTTACACGCCTTGCAACCGCCGATGGTCAAACCCCTGTTGCGGACGATATTTTTCGCCGCTTTGTGCAAAACGGACGCACCCATCCCCTTACATCGGACGAGGTTGTTAATCCGAACTTTGATATGACGGGGCTTGAAAATGTCTTCAATGTGTCTATGAACCGGGCGTTGGACGACCAAATGCTTATTGATTCGCTGATGCTGGCGATGCAATTGCCGGAGTATGTGCGGGACGATGTAATTCACGAGGTCGCACTCTTAAATTTGATGGAGCGTGTAAATTCCGGGCTGGAAGCGGTAGAGGGTGCGAAAACCTTTTTGACGGGCGTGTTCGAATTTACCGTCGAAGAACTTTTGGCGATACCAACCCTTGCGGCGTGGGATTATGGCCGGGCGGCGTTTATTGCCCGTTATGCCGTGGAAGCCGGGTTTTTGCAAGAAGATGAAACATGGCCGTATTTGAAGATGGCGGCAGACAGGGCAGCCGCAAGTTACAGCTGCTGGAGAGAGTACGCCGCCGCCCACACCTTAGGCCGTGCGCTGGCTTTCGGAAATCCCTCCTGGGACCGCATAGCCCCTATGGATTATCTTCTTAATCACTATGCCAGTCCGTTTCAAATCACGCCGTTTCACTTGGAGTAAAAATGATTCACGCATACACAAAAACCGATTCATCTGTACGAAGAGAAAGCTATAGCAAATACTAATTTGGAGGGATACCATGCCGCAAAGAAAAGACATCAAAAAGGTACTAATCATCGGCTCGGGGCCGATTGTAATTGGGCAGGCGTGCGAGTTCGATTATTCCGGCACACAGGCGTGCCAGGCATTAAAAAGCCTGGGATATACGGTTGTGCTTGTAAACTCGAACCCCGCAACAATTATGACAGACCCGGACATGGCGCACACAACCTACATCGAGCCGCTGAACAAGGCACGTCTTACGGAAATCATTGCCGCAGAGCGTCCTTGCGCGCTCCTGCCAAACTGCGGCGGTCAAACCGCATTAAACCTCGCAATGGAACTTGAAAAAGCCGGCGTGTTCGCCCAGTATAACGTGGAAGTTATCGGCGTAAACCTTGGCGCAATCGAGCGTGGCGAAGACCGCATCGCTTTCAAGGGCATGATGGACGAATTAGGGATTGAGATGGCACGCTCTAAAGCCGCATACTCTGTGGATGAAGCGTTAACCATTGCAAAAAAACTGGGCTACCCTTGCGTTGTGCGCCCTGCGTACACCATGGGCGGCGCAGGCGGCGGCATCTGTTACACAGAGGAAGAACTACGTGAAATTGCCTCTCGTGGCATAAACGCCAGTATTATCAACCAGGTTCTTATTGAGGAAAGCGTGCTTGGCTGGGAAGAGCTGGAGCTGGAAATCATCCGAGATTCCACCGACCACTGCATCACTATTTGCTTTATCGAGAACATAGACCCTATGGGCGTACACACAGGCGATTCCATTTGCTGCGCACCCATGCTGGACGTGCCGCAGGAAGTTCAAAATCGCCTGCAAAAGCACGCCCACGCCATAGTGCGCAAAGTTGGCGTAATCGGCGGTTGCAACTGCCAGTTTGCCTACAATCCGAAAGACGGGCGCATCGTTGTTATCGAAATTAACCCACGTACTTCCCGGTCATCTGCGCTTGCGTCTAAGGCTACGGGCTTCCCCATTGCACGAGTTTCCGCACTTCTTGCGGCGGGGCTTACGCTTTCGGATATGCCGTACTGGCGTGACGGAACGCTTGATAAGTACACGCCGCACGGGGACTATGTGATTGTGAAATTTCCGAAATTTGCATTCGAAAAATTCCCCGGTGCAAAGGATGCTCTTGGCACGCAGATGAAAGCTGTTGGCGAAGTAATGAGCATCGGCAAAAATTACAAGGAAGCGTTGCAAAAAGCCATTCGCTCCTTGGAAACAGGGCGGCTGGGCTTGGGCTTTGCAAAAGATTACAATTTCCGCCCCCTTAGCGAACTTCTCAAACTGCTGGAACGCCCCACCGGCGAGCGGTTTTTCATCCTGTACGAGGCATTGCGCAAAGGTGCTTCTGTGGACGAGCTGTTTGCGCTTACGAAAATCAAGCCGTTTTTCCTGGACGCAATGAAAGAGCTGGTAGCTCTTGAAGAGGAAATTCTAAAATATCGCACAAAGCCGCTTCCTTGCGGTGCGCCCGTTGCAGACCCGAAAACCCCACCCGCCGGGAAAGCTCTGCCGGACGAGCTTCTTGTGCGTGCGAAAAAAGACGGCTTTGCGGACAAATATCTGGCGTGGCTGTTGTACATTCCTGAAGCGGACGTGGCAAACCAGCGTGAAGCCTTGGGCGTTACAAAGGGCTGGGAAGCGATTCAAGTTTCCGGTGCGGATGACAAGTACTACTACTATTCAACCTATCTGGCGGATACCCCCCTACCCATCCCTGCAAGCGCAAACGACAAAAAAGTTCTTATTTTGGGCGGCGGACCTAACCGTATTGGTCAGGGCATCGAGTTTGATTATTGCTGTGTTCATGCCACGTATGCGCTACGGGACATGGGCTTTGAAACGGTGATGATAAACTGCAACCCCGAAACCGTTAGCACCGACTGCGACACCGCAGACCGCCTGTATTTCGAGCCGCTGACGGTGGAAGACGTGCTTGCAATTGTAAAATACGAACGTCCCATGGGCGTGGTTGTGCAATTTGGCGGACAAACGCCGCTAAATATTGCACAGCAACTAAAATCTTTGGGCGTGCCTATTCTTGGTACTTCACCGGAGATTATTGCAACGGCGGAAGACCGTGACCTTTTCCGTGCGATGATGGAAAAACTGGGCATTCCCATGCCGGAAAGCGGTATGGCAAAAACCGTAGCCGAAGCCGAAACCATTGCAAACACCCTTGGTTTCCCGCTTATTGTGCGCCCGTCCTACGTTTTGGGCGGTGCAGGAATGGCTGTTGTGCCGGGAATGAGCGAACTGCGAGCCTATATGGAAAACGCAATCGAAGCCGCACGTGCCGAGGATGAAATGACACCCATTCTCATAGACCGCTTTTTGGAGCGTGCTTTGGAGTGCGAAGCGGATGCGATTTCCGACGGCACAAATGCTTTTGTGCCTGCGATTATCGAGCATATCGAATGCACGGGTATCCACTCCGGTGACAGTGCGTGTACCATCCCGCACAAGTCTATCCCCGATGCCGCACGTGATACGATTTTTGAATACACAAGCAAAATCGCCCGGGAACTGGGCGTTGTAGGCCTTATGAACATCCAGTACGCAATTGAAGCCGGCACGGGGAAAGTGTATGTAATTGAGGCGAATCCACGGGCATCCCGAACCGTGCCGCTTGTTTCAAAAGTCTGCAATATTCAGATGGCGAAGCTGGCAACACGGGTGATGATACAAGAAGCGATTAGCGGTAATAACGGAACCGTTGCAAAACCCGGCTTCGAGACGGATGCTAAAATCCAGAAAATCGATTTGTCGGAGTTAAAGCGGGCGGATGTGAATTTTTACGGCGTTAAAGAATCCGTGTTTCCCTTTAATATGTTCCACGAGGTTGACCCGGTTTTGGGGCCTGAAATGCGCTCTACCGGCGAAGTTTTGGGAATGGCAGATAGTTTTGCGGCGGCGTTTGCCCTTGCGCAAGAAGCGGCAAAATGCCCAATTCCCAAGGTTGGCACGGTTCTTATTTCATTCTCCGACCCATATATGCAAGACCTGCCGGCAATTGCAAAGCGTTTCCAAAGCCTGGGCTTTGGCCTTGTTGCCACAGAAAACACCCACGCACAGCTTGAAAAGCTGGGCATACCCGCCCGTCCAATTTGCGAGCTTTTGGACATGGCAGGCAACCAACCCATCGCAGATTTAATCATGGACGGCACAATAAACATGGTTGTGAACACACCGGGCGGCTCAATCGCCGGCATGGGTCCCAACATCCGCCGTGCCGCAATACGCAAATCCATCCCCATGTACACCACCCCCGAAATGGTTTGCGCCGCACAAGATGCAATCCAAGAGCGGGGCAAGCAACCGCCGAAAGTGAAGAGCTTGCAAGCGTACCACGCCGGAGCGGCGGGCGGGTACGACCCGCAGCGATAACCGAGGGAATATCTACGAGCGTACGCATTCTCTCGAAGCCTGGTTCAGCTTCCTAGCGTACAAAAAAAAAGGGGCTGTTGCACGTTTTGCAACAGCCCCTTTTTTGTACACGTAGGAAACTGAACCCGGCTTCGAGAGAATGCGTACGCTTGCAAACGTGTCATCGGTTTCCGCCGTGCGCCGTGCGCACTTTTTTGCTTGCAAATTATTACGCCTGATTCTTCGCCCTAAACTCGCCGGGGGATTCGCCTACATATTTTTTGAAGATGGAGCGGAAGTATTTTACATCGTCGAAGCCGACTTGTACGGCGATAATGTCTTCCTCTGTGGAGGAGTTTGCCAAATGCTTCTGCGCTTCTTGTACTCGCACCCACATTACATAGTCGAAAAGCATTACCTTTTCACGCTCCATAAAGACTTTATTAAGCGTTTCGGGGGTGGTACCCAGCTTTACGGCGATTCTGGCAATGGAGAAATTTTCGAAGAAATGCTCTTGAATGTGGCGTTTTGCCGCCATGTGCAAACGCATCGAATCTTTTGCGTGGTATTTGCCCACAAATGTGCAAAAATCGCTCAGGCACTTGTCCAGAAAAGTGTATGCGTCATCAATTGTTGCAAGTTTTAGAATTTCCGGCGTTGGAAAATGCCGTGAAACTTCGGATGCAAATGGCAAATTTTGCTCGCTAATGTAGCGGCTTATGCGAAACACGATGGTCATTACAATTTTGCCAATGAGGTTATCCGGCATAGGCCCTGCCTGGGCAAGGGCGTTAAACAGCTCCGAAAGAAGCCCCTTGCAGTATTCGTAATCGCCAACTACTGCGGAGGACACAAGGCGTGCTTCCCTTGCGTGGGGGTAGCGGAAAGTTATCATGTTATCCGGCTCTACAAATTCTATGGGGATAACGGCGTGATAGCCCATGCGATAACGGTAGCCAAAAGCCGCATCGGCTTCCCTGGCAGAAATGGAAATTTCCATGGGCGAGGGATAGGTGCGTCCAATGCCGATTGTGCAGCGTGTACCGGTTTTGTCGTAGATGACGTGCTTTATGCGGTCTGCAAGGAGGACTTTTTCTTCTACGGTCATTTGGGAATTTACGATTACAGGGATTTCGTGGAAAAAACGTATGAAAGATTTTGCGTTATGTTCACGCAAAACATTTCGCACAACATTGTGTATGCCTATGATTTTGAGATGCTTTTCCTGCTCCGACAAAGCCAGTGCCACACGCTTGTAATGGTCAATTTTTATGATAAACGTCGTGAAACTTGTGGTAAACGGGATTTCGAAATACTCGAAGCCATTGTGGATTTCCCGCTCACGTTCGATATCGCCGTTTAGTAGCGAGCGCAAAAAAATCTCCTCGTAAATGAATAGCTTTTGTTTGTAGTCATTTTCGAGATGTCTTATGGATTTGCGGTTTTCAATGATTTTTTTGTGATGGGTTTGCGCAATTTCCAAACAGCGGTTCAAATCGGATGGTTTAACGGGGCGGTACATAAAATCCAGCACGCCAAAATCACGACCCCGCTTCATATAATCGGACTCGTTAAACGTGCCGTACATAAGGAAACGTAGGTCCGGGAATTCTTCGCTAAGTTCTTTGAAGCGCACGAAATACAGCCCGCCAAAAAAGCGGATATCCGACAAAATAACATCGGGCTTTAGTTCACGCACTGCTTTTTTTATGTCACCGGCAAGTTCGGAAAAATGTCCAACTATGCGGATGCCGGGAAATGCACTTTTTATATGCGCACGGAAATTTTTTATATTCTCGCCGTCGCCGTCCACCAAGAGGAGGTTCATGCGGTTTTCACCTCGTTTGTAAGAATGAACCGGTTAGTGACACCAACCAGTTCGTTTTCTGTTTATTATATCGTTTGACATCAAACTATGCAAAGTGTATATTTTAAGCGGAGGTGCGTAACGTGGACTACTCATCATTTTTACCGGAAATTGACGTGAAAGACGGCATTGCCCGGGTTGTTAACAACGAGCAACTATATTTGAAGCTACTTAAAAAATTTGATGGCGAAAAAATGAGAAATGCAATTACCAACGCAATAGAAGCCAACAATATGGGCGATGTTGCATATGCAACCCATGCCATGCGTGGTGCGGCATCAAACCTGGGATTTGGCAGTTTGCTTAAAATCGCATCTGAAATAGAAGAGTTGGCAAAAAGCAACCAAGACTGCAAGCATTTGTGTGCGCCGCTTGAAAAAGCGGTGGATGATTTGAATGCCGCAATCGCAAGGCTTTTGGAGGAAAAGTCATGAGACAGAATCCGGCTTCGAGAGAATGTGTACCCTCGCAGACGTTTTCACGGTTATCGCTGCGGGCTGTGCCCGCGTCCGATACCGGGGACACGTCTTTAGGCGTTGGCATTCTCTCGAAGCCGGTTCGTACGGGTAAACTTGCAGCAATCCTTTCAATTTGCGCTTTCGTTTTTCTTGTCGGATGCACTGCGGCGGGGCATGATGAAGACCTTATTGGAAGCTGGATATGGGTTACAGATGCCGCATACGCACTGGAGTTTTATTACGATGGCACGGGTTCTCGCGGTTTCGCTGAAACCCACAACGAATTTGAGTGGGAAACCCGGGGCGAGCGGCTAAACATAAGCCGTGAACGCACCGCCCGCCAGGAAATTACAGACGAAATGTGGGATTTTGAAATAGAGAACGGCGCATTAACCGTTGTTAACGCAAACCTGCCGGAGCAGGAAATCACATACACATATGTACCTGCGGTTTACGGCAACAATCCGGCATTTGTTGGCGAATGGACATGGGAAGATTACCCCACGTTTACGCTGTATTTTCGCAGTGATGGCAGAGGATTTCGTGGTTTCCCCGGGGACGATGATTATTTTGGATGGTTGGCAGATGACACAAGACTTGTTGTTCGCCGTGATTCCCCGCTGTACGGCGAAATTCGTGGCGAGTTGTGGGAATTTGCCCTTGATGGCGATATCCTCACCATCACCAGCCTGCAAGAATACGACTCCGTTTTCACCTACGTGCGAAATTGACGGGAATTTACATTCACATTCCCTTTTGCGTACGCAAGTGTAGTTATTGCGATTTTTTTTCGGTTGAAAAACCGTGGGTGGGATTGGGGGCAGAGCCACCAAGGTCTTTTGTTCAAACGCTTGTGCGTGAGCTTAACGCCGCCAAGGCTGATAAAATTTTTGCAGGCGGGGTAGACACTGTGTATGTAGGAGGGGGTACGCCCACGGCGTTGCCGCCCTCTTTTTTGTGCGAAATTTTGCAAGCGGTGCATGATTTTCCCCTGCGGGATGCAGAAATTACCGTGGAAGCAAACCCCGGCACTCTTGATGCGGCGTATCTTGCGGCACTAAAATCTGCGGGGGTAACTCGCCTAAGCATAGGACTGCAAGCAGTACAGCCCGAACTTTTGCATACTCTCGGCCGCATTCACACCATGGCGGATTTTGCGGATAACTTCCAAACGGCACGGGAGGCCGGTTTTGCAAACATAAACGTGGATTTGATGTTTGCTTTGCCCGGGCAAACACCGGCGCACTGGGCGGAAACGCTGCGGGAAGTTATCGCACTCTCGCCCGAGCATATATCGGCGTATGCCCTCACCCCGGCGGAAAATACGCCGCTGTATGATGCGCTGGAACGGGACGAGATTACCCTGCCCTCCGCAGAAACCGACCGTGCTATGTACCACGAAGCCCGGCGCATTCTCGCAAATGCGGGCTATGTCCACTACGAAATTTCAAACTTCGCCAAACCCGGCTACCAGTCTCGCCACAACGTAAATTGCTGGCGTTTGAAGCCGTACATTGGCTTCGGCCCCGGTGCGCATTCCTTCGACGGAAAATCCAGATGGGAAACCCTTGGAGCTTTGCCCCACCCCCCCCACTCGCTTTTTGAAAAAAATCACACAACCGCAAAAACTTTGACATTGGATGAGTTGCTGGAGGATGAAATAATTTTGGGACTGCGCCTGATGGAGGGTGTGCCGGAGGAGAAATTCGCAAAAATTTACCCGTCCGAAATTGCGCAACTAAAAAAAGACGGTCTGTTAAAGTCTAACGGCGACCGCCTTTGTCTTACAACCCACGGGTTGGATTTTGCAAATCAGGTGTTTATTCGGTTTCTTCGTCAACCAATTCCTTAACGTAGGCGATTTCTTCTTTGGTCATCCCTGCCTTGGTTTTGCGAATAAGTGAACCCAGCCCCAAAACTTTAATACCCGCCGCCGCATTGCGCTTTTCAATTATCAGCAGTTCGAAAAGGGATTGCTTTTGCGCTACTTGAATTTCAAGGATATTTGACATTTGTTAAGCACCTCCAGTTTTCTGTAGTATATCATAAGTAGGAATGTGCCGCATACATATATCGCCCCCGCCCCCGCATATACTTAGAAAGACCCAAAACGCACCCAATTCCAGTTTTTTTGAAAGGGGGTTCGGGGGAAAATTTTTTTCCCTCGAGAACTTATCCATGACAAAAAAATCCACCATCAAAGCCCGAGCGTTGCTTGCGCTTATGCTTGTTTGCGGTGCGGCGGTTCTTTCTGCCCACGGTTACGAATACATAGCCGAACAATCGGACGCACTTTTTTTCGCAGACGAAACCCCGCTTCGAGAGGATGTCTGCGCTACCGAATATGTCCTGGGCATTAGCTATGCGCCGGGCGCACCTGGCGCACTGGAAAATTCGCTCCCTATATATGAGCAAAATTATGCGGAAATTTCCCGCTACATTCCACAGCCGATTTTTCCTCCGGCTTATGTTGCCATTTCGGATTGTTATGCCGCACAGCTCGCCTGTTTCACGTACCTAACACGCAATATTTTTCTGGCAGACCCCCGCACACGGCTCTTGGAAACGGATGTTTGTGCGGCGGAATTTCTCGCAAAAGATTTTGCAATAGACCTTTCCTCCGGGCCGCAAGTTCTAATCGTCCATGCGCATTCCATGGAAATGTTCGCAGACAGCAACCCGTCCGATAAGTTCACAGGCGTGTTGGGCGTAGGGCGAAAGCTGGCGGAAGTCCTCGAGCGTGACCACGGTCTGCAAGTTTACCATCATCTTGGGCGGTTCGATGTGGTTGCGGGAATCCCAAACCGCCAAGGCTCGTACGAGCGTCTCGAGCCTGCCGTGCGGCGCATTCTTGCGGACAACCCCTCCATACAAGTTGTAATAGACCTGCACCGTGACGGCGTAGGCCCCCACGTGCAACCCATGGTTTCATATGTAAACGGCGAACGTGCCGCACAAATCATGTTCGTAAACGGCCTAAGCCGCCGCTACAGAAACGGCGTTATTCAAACCGTGTACCATTTGCCCAACCCCTACCAGCGTGAGAACTTGGCGTTTAGCTTCAATTTGCAGCTTGCCGCAAACCAAATGTTCCCCGGCCTTGCCCGCCGAATTTATCTGCTGGAATTTCGCTACAGCTTGCACATGGCACCCCGAAGCATTTTGCTGGAAGTGGGTGCGCAAAACAACACCCTCCAAGAAGCCCTAAACGCCGTACCCCACGTAGCAGAGATTCTTGCGGCAGTGGTGCTGGCGTGATAAAATGCGCAACGAAATTTAGAATATAGGAAACTGCTATAAAAAAGGAGACTTTCTTTGGCGAAAATTTCGACAAAATACATCTGCCGGGAATGCGAACACGAGCAGTCGAAGTGGCTGGGGAAATGCCCGATGTGCGGGAAGTTTAGCACCCTTGAAGAAGTTGTGGAGCGACCGAAACTTCCCGGAGGTGCGGGTGCGGCGGCGGCAGGTGCTAAAAAAACTTCTGCCCGTGAGAGTCAAAACCCCGCCATCCGTAAAGATTTGCCCGAGGCAGGGGCGAAAGTAGGCGTTCGCAAGCTATCTGAAATTTCTGCCACGGAAGAGAATTCTCTGCGCACGAAGACCGGCATTTCGGAGCTGGACCGTGTTTTGGGCGGCGGAATTGTTGCGGGAAGCATGATGCTTTTGGGCGGCGACCCCGGTATCGGCAAATCCACGCTTCTTCTTCAAATTTGCAGGGAAATGGTTGACACCCGTGTGTTGTACGTATCCGGCGAAGAGAGCGAGGCGCAAATAAAAATGCGTGCAAATCGTTTGCGTGTGGATGCGCCAAACTGCTACCTCCTTGCAGAAACCGATGTTATTGCAATACGTGATGCGGTTGCGTCAACTCGCCCTGCGCTATTGCTTATCGACTCGATTCAAACGATGCGCCTTTCGGATTTGACCTCACTGCCCGGCAGTGTTACACAGGTGCGGGAGTGCGCCGCATTTTTCACATATCTTGCGAAAGAGAGCGGCATGAGCGTAATTCTTGTGGGACACGTTACGAAAGAGGGAGCGTTTGCGGGGCCCAGAGTGCTGGAGCATATGGTGGACACGGTTTTGTATTTCGAGGGCGATGACAAAAACGCTTGCCGTTTGATTCGTGCGGTGAAAAACCGCTTTGGCTCTACGCAGGAAATTGGCGTGTTTGAGATGAGCGAGGGCGGCCTTGTGGCAATAGAAGACCCATCGGCGTATATGCTTTCCGGGCGGCCAACCGGCACGGCGGGGAGTGTTGTCACTTGCTCGATGGAGGGAACTCGGCCGCTTCTTACAGAGGTGCAAGCGTTGGTGGCGTACACAAATTTTGGCACGCCCCGCCGCACATCCACCGGCATGGACTATAACCGAATGGTGATGTTGCTGGCGGTTTTGGAGAAGCGATGCGGTTACAAACTGCAAAATTTTGACGCATATGTAAATATCGCAGGCGGGTTGCGAGTGCATGAACCCGCCGCCGATGCGGCAATAATTGCCGCACTGGCGAGTTGCCACAAGGAGAAGCCGATTAATCCGAAAATCATGGTTGTGGGCGAAGTTGGCCTTGCGGGCGAGTTGCGTGCCGTGTCCCAGCCAGAACGCCGGGTATCGGAAGCCGCCCGTCATGGTTTTGCGGGATGCGTTTTGCCGGCGGCAAGCAAAAAAAAATTAGCAAAGTCATCCGCAATCCCCGATGATTTCCGCATTCTTGGCGCAGAAAACATCGGAGAAATGCTGGACGCAATAGTATAAGCGGGCCCGGCCTGCGGCGGATACCGGGGACACGTGTGCGAGTGTACGCATTCTCTCGAAGCCGGGTTTAGTCTCCTAGCGTAAAAAAAACAGGGGCTGTTGCAAAATTTGCACCAGCCCCTAAGACGCATACAAAATTCCCTACCGGATTACAGAAGCCAAAGCCCCGTCGGGAAATACTTTTCGGATGCGGGGGATAGTGCCGTGCGCATCCCCCGCATCCAAAAAGTTTTTCCCGAGGTAGGGGCGCAAACCGAAGGCACGTCTTCAAGCGCACGCATTCTCTCGAAGCCGGTTTTTGCACACAAAAAAGGGACTGTTGCAAATTTCGCAACAGCCCCTTTTTTATCTGCCCCAGGAAACCAAGCCCGGCTTCGAGAGAATGCGTACGCTTACAAACGTGTCCCCGGTTTTCGCTGTGCGCCGGGCGCACATTGCGCATTATTTTGCATATAGTGGTGTGAGGTGATTTTGTGATATTTAATCATGCGAGGTTGCGCAACAAGATTTTGCAAATATTTTACCGCCCCGGCGGCTCCCAAGGCGGTATTTTTGCGTTTCCGGAGAAGACGCTCTCTGTATTTGACGAGCTGGATGCCCGTATCGAAGAAAAAATTACGCCCCTGCTCTCCGACCTCTTCGAATAGAATTATCGGGTCAAGGACATAGCCCTCACGGTTTCAAAATTTTACTCTGCGTATGCCATTTCCAAAGCTGTTTGCACGGCGGTGTGCAGTATGGATGTGGTTACAGGGTAATCCGTTTGCGGAGAGATATGTGCAGACTGGTACCGCAAAATTTCTTGCGCAAGGTCTGCTAGGCGAGGTTCAAAAAGCGGATAAAATGTCCGTGCCAGGTCTGCCATGTCTGTCATGTAAATGGACAGGATTTCGTTTTCGCTAACGGTTACACGAACGTGAACCGGCTCGTTGTACAGCATGATTGTGGACGAGTACGTGCCGGGAACAAACCGTGACATTGCCGCCGGTTCGTATGCTTCGCCACGAGGGCGTGGGATAAGTAGCACCAATGCCGCAACAAGAAACACCAACGCCACCAATGCGATTATGCCGTAGCGAATCAGCTCTTTCTTATGTAATACCAAAATTCTTGCTCCACCCATTTTTTAACGCACCTTTCGAAGTTCAAATTTGTATGTAGAAGTCTATGACAGATGCAGGGTGAATATTCCGCCCGTTTTTTTCGTTTTGCAAAAACGAACCGGTTAGTGACACCAACCATTTCGTTTGTAAAAATTTTTCCCGCCGCAAAATCGTACCCGGCTTCGAGAGAACGCCTACACACGAAGACGTACCCACGGTTCCCGCTGCGGGTCGCACCC
>Ga0209755_10006446_pt1 | contig 12989 bp, 4 predicted proteins | sample TergutCo191P1_FD_187301 | JGI IMG/M metagenome (GOLD analysis project Ga0209755, IMG submission 187301) | Cornitermes sp. P1 segment gut microbial communities from Petit-Saut dam, French Guiana - Co191P1 (SPAdes) (version 2) | ecosystem: Host-associated > Arthropoda: Insects > Digestive system >... | reverse complement strand
CCCAGGGCCGTGCCATGGCTTATAGAATGACCCATTTTTAAGATACAATTGCCAGCTGGTATACAGTTACACACACATACCTGAAAAAATGCTAGCATCCTCTAAGAGTTACAGAGCTTTTGTAATGGGATGATATAAAAATGAGACACTGCATAGGCTGTTGCTTGTAAAGGGGCAAGACCATTTGCAAAATAATGTTTTGTAAGAAAATCATGTACTTCTTTCTTTTTTAGAGTACATCATCCTTGGAAAGTAACTTGGAGGGTTTAGCAAGTGTTTTAGAAGCTGATTTGGCAAGTTTCCGTAGCAAGATTCTTCGCATTCTAACTGATTGTGCTATCAAAATGCCAGAAAAATGCACCATATACACAACCCTGGTTGGACTACTGAATGCCAAAAATTACAATTTTGGTGGAGAAGTAAGTAAATACACTGTACTTTAGAATACGTCATGAGCGAGACCAGATTGTTAAGCTGTGTGTCTAAACTGTTATGTGCTATATGTGACATACATTGAATGAAAATGTAAACTGATTTTTTTGAGCTAGTACCAATGACTGCACATTATAAAGCCCTGTTACTTAGAAGCAGAGGTGTGCATGCCGGGTTACCTGGGTGACTAAATTCTATACCATGGCACCTTGATTTCACTTCTACCCAGTTAGTTATTAGTTTAGGTAATATTTTTCTGTGTTGAACAGTGTGTCACCATAAATATGTTAAGATTTGTACTTGGTTCTAATTCCTGTGCAACCTTGATTGTACCGGTTTAATATTTCTTAGTTATTGTTTAAAAACGGTAAAATCCACCCTATAACATGCCCATGAAGGGATAGAGGGAAGGTAGAGGTATAGCTTTACCCTTTCTTTAAACTTGGCACTAGATGGGGGTGGTCGTGTGATGCCACACATTGACCTCTTTACCCCAGGGAAAGATATCTGGTTTCCATTGTACAGGAAGCTGGAAGGGCTTTGCGACTGATCTGAATGGGTATGGAAAATATTGCTTCCACGGGGGAGTTTGAACCCTGGACCATCCAGCCTGTAGTGAGTTGCTGTACTGACTATGCTATCCTTATATCAATTTAAATCATTGTATATTGTACATGACTATTTTATTTGTTTAAATCCATTTTATATGCTGTGTTATGGTCCTAAATATTAGCATGCTGTCTCCTTTACTTTCCACCATCTTCCTGTTTATTGTTAGTCCTCTTGCAGGACATATATGTGATTCATTAGTGTGATTTTTGGATGAAATTGTTTGAATGGCTTTTATCTACAGTTTGTCGAATATATGGTGCGGAACTTGAAAGATTCATTGAAATCCTGCAAGTGGAATCCAGCACGCTATTCATTACGGTTCCTAGCTGACTTGGTAAACTGTCACGTAATCTCTGCAGGAACTTTATTACAACTGCTGGATAATATGGTGGATGCCGCAAAAGAAGATGGAGTACCGCAGGTAAAATATGTAAACACTCATGTGTGCATTGTGCAAGTTGTTTTGTTTTGTAAAACCTTTTTCCTGCTTAGAAACACAGGGCCTTATCGAGTCTTACCTCTTCACCATACAGGTTCGCAAGGATTGGTATGTGTTTGCAGTGCTGTCAACTTTACCGTGGGTAGGACGAGAATTATATGAGAAGAAGGAACAAGCACTTGAACATCTTCTGGTGTCCATTGAGGTATATCTTGGAAAAAGAAGTAAGAAACATCACGCAGCCCTCCGAGTTTGGGCTTTGGACACTCCTCACCCTCAGGAAGAGGTTTGTTTTATAGAATCTCTTAAAAATTCTCATATTGCATTGTTTAATTTTGTCAAAATTTATTGCTGTAGGGTTTCTCTCAGTTCATTGTTTAAATCCACTGCTCCCAACAGAACCTTAAGTTAGGGTTCTACTGTATTTAGTTTTGTCCATGTTTCCTTCTGGACCAGTTTCTTTGCTAACCTATGAAAGAGTTTCTGTGTTTTTTGTTATCATATTTGTATTGTTACCCAACATATCACCATTAGCATGTATGTTCCAGAGTAAAACTAATGCAGCATCATGTTGTTTTATGGAAGTAAAGTTGAAATGGAGAATGACAAACCCAGCTAGACATATTATACATACACATTTCAACTGAGCTCACGTATGTGCCTGTTCCACATTTATGTCAAATGTTATTAAGTATTTCTCTCCTGACTGAGTCATAGGTTTTGTTAAAAACTGTAAATCCTCAATGTTCTGATCCACTACCATTTCCTGTCCATTGCAGTATTTATTATATAATGTGCACCCCCATTTCTGACAGACAGAATAGACAGAAAATCATTATGACTAGAAAGTTCTTTTTGTTATGCTGTACTGTTTATCTATATGATACCCGTGACTAAATATCCAGTAAACTTTTATGTAACTTCATTTTGTATTTCTCATGAATTTTCATTTCTGATATTGTCACTGTTCCTCTCAAAGTATGATACGCATGGGGATTTATTGGAATTGAGGTTTTATATGTCCTTTCTTTCCAGTACTTGGACTGTCTTTGGGCTCAAATTCGGAAATTGCGGCAGGATAATTGGGCAGAAAAGCACATACCTCGTCCCTACTTGGCGTTTGATAGCATTTTGTGTGAGGCACTGCAACACAACTTGCCCACAATTCTGCCTCCACCTCATCATGACAGCTACCAGTACCCAATGCCTCATGTTGTATTCCGTATGTTTGACTACACAGACTGTCCTGAGGTACTTATATAAGTGTTCATTAATCAAAACTGTGAACTACTGGAAGTGAGAGTTCAAGCAAACCTGCTTTTTCTGTTTTATCTTTTTCCTCAGGGTCCAATCCTTCCAGGTGCTCATTCAATAGAAAGGTTCTTGATAGAAGAACATCTTCATCAGATTGTTGAGATGCATCATTTAGAGAGAAAGGATTGGTAAGTTTTGAACAGACATTAATTTTTTGTCACATTGTTATTTGTTGGCTCAAATTTTTCAGTATTAGGATCACTAATGTTGCAAGTACACTCCATTTATTGTCATTCAGAGTGAGGCTTTCATCTGTAGCATGAGTGTGGATACACTGACCTCAAGCTCCATATCATTGCACTGCATTTTCATGCCATATAATTTGTCATCACTGTCCTTTCGAACACTTTCATCATTCTTACCCCTGTTACCCTGCAGTTTATAATTATGCTATCAGTAATATCTTCAATGGGTACTGTGTTTTCTGTATTCAGATTAACTTCTAGTCACATATTAATGAAAAGGGATCCAGTCCTGTTTACATATGAATTTGAAGTTTTCTTTGCACAGGTTTTTTACAGGTTCTAAACTACAAGACACATTTTACGATGCTGCCCATTCCTCTGAGATTTAGGTCAGATTAGCACTGCATTTGAAGTGGGTTGTTTCCTGCACTGTTGACAATCTCATTTGCAGTGTATACTGGGCTTGAATTTTTAGATTAGTTCATACAGTGTCGGTTTGAGCATGTCAGTACTAAATGGAATTCTGTCCTTATCAAGCCAGTTCCTTATTTCTTATTCTAGCATGTTAGAGTTAGGGTATTTATGTAGTACTGTCTGATATTAATGATGTTAGATAATCTTAATGTTTGTATTATATTGACCTTTCAGTGCTGCACATCTACTGAACTTCCCATATAAATTGAAAATTCCACTTGACTATTCAATTGTGGAAATAATTTTTGCTGAATTGTTTCACATGCCATCACCACGGTACTTGGAGATTGTCTATGGTTCAATTTTGATTGAACTATGTAAATTACAACCTAGCACCATGCCTCAGGTATTATGCATAATCTTAATTTGCTATTTAAGTGTTAGTTACTCGAGAAAGAATGTGCTGCATTTAGTTAGTTGGATAGTTAGTTGGTTGGTTAGGTGGGTGAGTGGGTAGGTAGGTAGTTGGTAGTTTCGTAAGTAAGTTGTTTGGTTGATTAGTTTCTAAGGTAGGTAGTTGGTTGTTTGGCTGGGTGGGTGGTTGGTTGGTTGGTTGGTTGGTTGGTTAGTTATTTATAACTTTAATTTATAGAAAATATGGTTGTAAAAATTAATCCCTTGGCTAGCACGCACTGTAGTATGCCTTGTGGACAAAACCAAATCAGAGTTTTAGAAATTGTCAGTTTGCTGTTACCGCAATTGAGACCCATTGTCATTCGTAAAGAAGGAATGTGCTGCATTTAGTTAGTTAGTTAGTTGGTTAGTTAGGTAGGTAGTTTAGTTAGTAAGTTAGTTGTTTGATTCATTGGTTTCTAAGGTGGTTGGTTGGTTGGTTGGTTGGTTAGTTATTTATAACTTTAATTTAGAGAAAATGTGGTAAAAATTAATCCCTTGGCTGACACACACTGCAGTTTGCCTTTTGGACAAAACCAAATCAGAGTTCCAGAAATTATCAGTGTGCTGTTACCTTAATTGAGACCCATGGTCATTCAGTAAAGTACCAAATTCAGTGGCTCAAACACTAACATTTCTAACTTGTTTTCAGTAAGTGCACATTGCTGATTTTGTTGAGGATGCTGACAGTCCCGACTGCAATCTTTTTGTGGTTTTCCCCAGTTCCTCTAAGAAAATGCCTGTCAGGTACCTTCAAGTAGCCCATGACTACTTCTTCCTGCATTCTTCCTACCCAGCAATACACTGGTTGCCACTCCAAGTAAAGTTTGCGCTTAACCCCATAGGAAGTTGTCAAGCAGACTTCAGATACAGGGAGCTCTTTGTGTACTTCATATTGCCACACATCATTTCTTTTGAAGCTTATACATTTCTTCACTCGTACATCACCGGACTGCATTTTGATACCTCACTATTTGACATCCATAGACTTGTGCATCTTCAGGTGCCTTACACAGAGTCTTCTCAGAAATGCAGATACAATGCCCAAGTCTAGGGGTACACAAAATGTCAAAAAATCTGGGTGCCATCTCAAAATTTGAGGTGCCAGAATGGTGAGATGAAACAAATATCACACTGAAGACACAGAAATCTCCGGTGCCATGGTAAAAAATTTGATTGCTCTGATAACCTAGTGCCAGGGATATGTGCACCCCTGTTCAAGGCATATTTTGATTATTCCACCGATGGGTCTCTGAAGAATGGATTAGTTGGTGTTCATTTATTCTAAACGAGTAGGCTTTAAATAGTGAGTGTACAATTTCAGTTTTTGCTGGATATTCGTGTGTGTGTGTGTGTGTGTGTGTGTGTGCATGCGCTTAAATGTGCACACGCGTGCACCCACATGCGTAGACATGCAAACATGCCGAAAAACCGTATTAGTTTATAATGAGCACTGGGAGCTCTTTCCTCACGGGTGAAGCGGCTGAAGCATAAAACTGTTGCTTCCATCTAGTGCCAAGGTTAAGAATGTTTAGAGCTGTATCTCCATTCCTCGGGATTCAGTTTGGTGTTGTACTTATTGAAAAATGGAGATAACAGTTTTTAACTGGTTTTCTGTATAATTACGTTAATTTTGTAACAGTCTGTCTGCATTTGTGTTCCAGGTTTTAGCTCAGGCTACAGAAATTCTGTTCATAAGGATTGACACAATGAACACTGCCTGCTTTGATAGGTAATGGCCAATAAATGTTTGACACAAACTACACTCATGGGTTACACTTAATTTTCATTTAATAATAATGTTAATTTCTTATTTTGTAGGTTTGTGAATTGGTTTGCTTATCATTTAAGTAACTTTCAATTTCGCTGGAGTTGGGAGGACTGGGACTCTTGTTTACAGCTTGATCCTGAACATCCTCGTCCCAAGTTTGTGCGAGAAGTTCTACTGAAATCTCTACGGTAACGTGTTCCCTGTTATGTCTTATGTAAACCAAACTCGGTACAGTAAATTCAAAGAATGTTGTGTACAATATACTTTTGTATTTCCAGGTTATCATACCATCAAAGAATTAAAGATATGATGCCAGAGTCATTTGAATCCCTGATACCATCAAAACCTGAGCCAAAGTTCAAGTATGCTGCAGAGGGTGCAGGTAGGATCAAGTATAAAATTTCATCAAATCTTTTCTAAAAAGAAAATAACCTCTTTGACTAATATGTGTGTTTTCCTGTGTCTAAGTTTAAATTTCGATAATTTTTACACTGTGTTTGTCTTCAAGATTTCGTCTTAGCCTTTGTGAACTTTAGGCATGCAAGCAGGGTTGTAAAACCTTTACAATTGTATGGTGATGCAAGGAGATTTTACTAAATTCTAGGGCTTAAGTTTACACTATGTGTTGTAAGGGTTTTGGCACCGCTGTTTCTTTCAATATTGTTCCCCATTTTTGTTCCATATAGCCATAGAAGCTTCAAGACTTACTGTTTAACCTGCTCGTCATGATTAGTCTTTCAGTGACTTTAGAGCATTGAAGGACTTCCCTTGGATATTTATAGGACTTCAGTGTTTTTTTGGGATACACGGTGGTGCAGTTGGTTGAGGCATCATGCTCCAAGCCAGAAGGTCACAGATTCGATTCCTGAGGGAGTCATTGGGATTTTTCATTGATTTAATCCTTTTAGCCACACTGTGGCCCTGGGGTCACCCAGCCTCTAACATAAATGAAGGGGTTAAGGCAGCCTGTGCGTATGGCTGACAGACAGCCTTTCCATCTTCATGTGCTGATTGTCTAGAAATTGTGGGAGCCTCAACCTCCTGGAGCATTAAGGAACTGTTCAGGCCTGTATATGGATAGCTTTACCTTCAGTGTCTCAAGGGTCACGCTGTGCATTATATACATTAAGTTTGGTGCCAAAGGGTTAATAGAGAACAGTACTAGTCATTATTGACTGTTGTTCCACTCGGCAGGATACCAATGTATTAGACTTCTAAAGTGTCCTCTAATGCAGTCACAATGATCTTGCATACAAAGTGTTGATTGTTTAATTTTCTTTGTGTACATACACTTGAACAGGATACAGAAGGGCAGTCACCACACCACACTTTGTTATTGATTTTTGTGCCGCACTTTAGCTCATGCATTCAGCAGCCCCAGACCTTGAACAGAGTGCAGTATTCTGCCAACAGAGATGGTTTTATTAATGATGAACCAGGTGTCTGAATCTTAGTGTGACCAAAGCCTCACAGTCACATAGAATTTTCGAGACCATTCCAGATGCCTGCATGCATTCGTCACACCTGAGACTCTTTACCAGCTCCATTTTAAATGTCCTTTTAATTTACAGTGTCCTGTTGGCAACCCTGTCACTATTCTTAGCTGGTTACAGTTCAGTTTGAACAATTCTCCAGTTTTTTTAGAGGGGTTTTTTTTTATAAAGCCCTTAGTGTGCCTTTGTCCATGTATGGATTGCCAGTACTCCTTGTGTTTCCTGCTTTTCCGGTCCCTACTCACTTCCCTGGCAACCTTTGCAAATGTTCCAAGTGTAGGCTGAGTTCCTATGAGTGAATTTGAGGAGCCTTCTTTGACTGATCGATCAGATGTTAATTTCCATCAATTCCCGTATGTCCTGGTACCCATACCAGTTGAATCCTGTTATGTTTTGCCTGTCTCACCAGGGATTGATGGCAGTCCCAGGCTAATTAGGAATTTATCTAGAGACTGTCAAGCGCCTTGATGGCTGCTTCACTGTTGGGAAGAATGTCCATCTTCCTAACGTGTAGCCCTTTTCTTTGTTCTCCCACATACCCCTATTTGCAGTAGACATTTTTTTAACCAATGTTCCTTTGAATTATTGTTTCCGTGGAACCATTATATGTTGCAATCAGATCAGGATTCAGCTCTGGCATAATCATGATCTTACAAAAAATGTGCACATCATTCATATTTCCTGGTTCATGCAAGTTTTGAGTTGTCACAGCAGTGATTGAGGACTTTCTTCTTCTGGGATATGACATAACATCATCCTAGAAGAACATAATCCTCATCCTGGATTATCATTGAATTATCCTGGAATATTGTAGACAGGTGCCCATGAATACCATTAGTCCCACTGGGAACTGTTGCAGTAGTGAGTATATACATGGCACATACAGTCATCTTGCTGGTCATTCATATGCTCAGCTGCAGTTCTGAATAACATGAGTTTACATTACAGCTCATAAGACTGCTCTGTTGTTGCCAAGTTCAAATCATACAAATTTTGTACTGCTTATGTCTTAATTAGCCAACACTCCTGTGTCATAACACAAACCCAAAGTTGACAAAACTGACTCAAGCATATAACTCATACTTGGAGACCTATAACTGGAAGTGGAGGCCTTTACGATAGCTATACAGGACCATGTCGTTAATGTATTAAATTATATGCAACATATTCATATTGATCCACAAGTTACGATATGTCCACAGAAATTGTGACTGTGATATGGAAAGCACATAGTACAGTATTTTTGTTTGTAAGACTTTGTCACTTAGATACAAAACCAGGCAGACAGTATAACTGAACAGATACATAGAAGATCTTATTGAAAAACAACTTAAATTTTCAGTCCCATGCAATAAGTATGTACCAGAAAGTACTGTAGAATATGAGAGGTACAAAATGTATGGGGACCAGACATTGATAACTAGTACAGAAATATAATGAGATGCAGATAAATCAGTCAGACTGCAATAGGTATTTATTTGAGTTTAGGTTTGTGTTGTGGTTGCCATGTATTTTTCATTAAATAAATATGGCATTAGACAGCTTTTTTTAATACCAGTTGAGTGTGCAGTATCTGTTATACACATACATGTGATGTGTATATCTTACACATTTCAGTGCTTGTGCACCATCATCAGGGAGAACAACTATTCCAGTTCCTTGAAAAACCAACTACTGTTATGACATTGTTATCTATAAGCTACAGAATTGATAACAATGTCATAACAATAGTTGGTTTTTCAAGGAACTAGCATAGTTGTTCTACCTGAGGATGGTGCACAAGCACCGGAACGTATAGGATATGTATGTCAATTGTATGTATATAATGATACTGTGCATGTAGTTGGTATTAAAAAGGTGTCCGATGTCATACAGGGTGTGCTGAAGAGAAAAGCTTAAAATATGGCATTATTTACTTTTCTGGCTCATGTCAGGGAATCTTCAGATGTACACCCTGAAGCTTAGTGTGGTGAAATTATTGTGCAAGTAGTTCATTGGCGTTTGTATTCAGGCATTTAAACTGCATGGTTGAAGTAATAGAGTGAGGTATGTAACAAAATGTATATAAAAATCAATTAAAATGGTATTACATGTTTGATAAGGACACGTGGATGCATACTAAAATACTGACACACACTGATATCAGCATTTTGTACATAGTTGTTAATAGCATAAAAGTGAAAAACAACAGTGTTTTAAGAATGTAGGAAGAAATTTTAACAACAGTGGCATGTACAGAATGAAAGTGATTAGAATGCTGTCACATGTACACAAGTCAAACATGATGGATATTAGTCTGATGGACTGGACATTTACATGATATTGGACATAATAGTATTACGTTCAAAAATTCAAAACATATTTATCACCGTAACAGTAAATAAGGAACAATAGAGGACAGAATGGATACACTGGAAGTACTGTATAAAGGGAAAGTTATGATAACAGCAATGTTTTAAAAATTAAATTTGAATTGAAACATGCCAAAGGAGCCAGTCCAGGTAAGGAGCAGAAGAATAAGCAAATTTTAGTGTCAAATTTTATGACAAACAGCCTTTGAGTTTGGATGTATTTGTGCTCAGATTTGACATTACCAGAGCTGTGTATCTTTACTGGTCACTGTCATCTGTAGGACTGACAGTAGTGCTGGAATCTTGATACAGATAATTGAGTGACTGGGCATGGTTCATCAGAGTATGGAGTTCTTTCAGCATGGATGATGCATGAAGGTTTGGTTCGTTTGTTGTGTACGTGGCTTCTTCTGTTTGGTGTGTTTCAACTGTAGGCTGTACATCTTCACTGTCAGAATTTGGATCCTCAGTCAGGTTTGAGTTGTCTTCATTTTTTGTTTCTGTTGAATTGTGTACAGTTTGTGTCACTAGTGACTCTTCTGTGTTGCCTTCAGTGGACACTGCTGTGTTTGTGAAAACCGAGGCAGATGTATCTGGGTCATGTGAGCTTTGTGTAGGGGCCACATCAGTTACAGAAACAGTAGCAGTGTAGTTTTTATTTTCAGCACTTGGTGTTTGTGTGATGTCTGATTTCTGGATGACATCTAGAAGTTCTTGGGTTGTAGGGTGTGGTGCAGTTTTGTTATCTGTTATGTTGTGACTTGGTTCTATCATGTGCGTGTTAAAGGTCTGTGACTCTGTTGATTGTTGTGGAGTAATGTAAGACATCTCTGTAATTACTGTTGGTAAGAAATGTTCAGTCTTTATGTTGCTGTCTCTCTCTACCGTTTGTGTGGGATGTATAGAAACTTTAGCTGGTTCTGGATTTATGGATGTCTCCTGAATTAATGAAGTTGGTAAGGGGGTGTTGGCTATTACAGTAGATGATGAGACCTCACTTTCTGTGGACCCTTGGCCAGGTGGTTCTGTTGGTAGTACCTGTATCAAGGGTGAGTTATAGTTTGTATCTGGTACCTGAGTTGCATTAGTTACATGCTGATTTGGTATTTGCTCTGTTGTCTCATAAGGTACTGTTGTGTCAGTGTCAGGAGCTGGTGGTGGTAACTGTGCATTGATGGAATGCGGATATTTTAGAGATTTTTCTGGCACATAATTGAATTTGGTTTTATGTTCAGAAGTTGCTGAAGCTTTTGAAGATGTTGTGAGATGTTGAGTTGGTTCAGATGGGGAGTATGTCTGCAGAGGTAATCCATTAGGATGATGCAAAGGATCAGGCTCAGAATATTTGTAAAATGGTGGTGATGGATGGAAATTTTTGGGTTTTGAAGGTACTTTATAATACTGTTCCCCTCTGTCTTGTGTTTGGTGTGGAATGTTAGAAGAATACTTAGGAGCTCCTTGTTCTTGATTTCTGTTTTTAATGTGAGAATTTAGGTGGTATGTTGGTACCCCTTTGTATGATTGATGGTGATAATTCTGATGTTCATACACCCCTGGGCTCTCATGGAATCCTGTTGTAAACCTGTGGCTTCCAAGATGTTCTGAGCTGCCTCGTGGATGGAATGACCCTTTGTAATGTTCTTTCTCAGGTGTAGTATTTGACTGTGTCCATGGTGGAAGATTATGAATAACATGTTTATATCCATCAGGACCTGTAACAACCACTCCTCCTGATGTACCCACTGATACACCCAGCAGTGCAGGTCTGTATTTCCATCTGTGCTTATCTTCAGTTAGGTCATGGTACCACTTGTGTCCATTTTTGTTTCTAAAATTACTGAAGTCATTGTCATGGTATCTGTGGTCTTGGAAATATGAAGGAGGATTGTATGGTTCGTATACTCCTCTTCCATCATTAATATTCTTATGTGTGTCAGGGAACACAAATCCTGTTCTTCTCTGCATATATTTTGTTTCTGTCAAAGATGGATTATTGTATGTCCTCCTAGGATATTCCTTGTGATATGGGTATTTTAGTGGTGGTGATTTGTGATCAGAATACTTCAGTTTGTTTGGTTTGTAATAATAATCATCATGGTACTGATGATTTCGGGAAGCAGTGTGATATTCATGTCTTTGTGTAGAGAAGGAAGGATCATAGTCAAGTCGACGATTACTGTTATTTTGTTGCCAGAACTGTCTGGGCCCTGCATAGTGAGTTCCTCCACAGCATCTCTTTTCGGAATTGTAGTCTCTTAGAAGTAATCTCTGTATTGTTGCACCATAACACTGAGCAGTAATCTGAAACATCAGAGTTGCACTTTCAGATGTTGATTCTGTAAATTGTTTACAAACATCATTTTTCTTTATCTTCAATCTTGTACAGTGTTGACAGGGCATGCAGTTTTCCTAGGAACTTAACACTTTCCTGTTTATTGCATAAAGAGAAAGGCAGTGTGTTTAAAATTATACTGACCAAAATTTGCATTCATACTAGGCAGGGACAAGAGATTTTTTATTCTCCAAAAACCATCTAGACTGGCTGTGGGGCCCACCCAGCCTCCCATTTGATGGGTACCAGGGTTCTTTATTGGGGCATGAAGATGACCACTCACCTCAAACTAGTGCCTGAGGTCAAGAATGAGTGGAGCTATTCCTCTCTTCCCTCTATATCCATCATGTTGTGGGCAGGGACAATTTCTCTTTTACTGTGAACTAAGAAGGTGATATGATAACCAAGTTTCCTGCTTCAGAAGTTGCAAGTGCAAAAGAAAGCTCTATGTTTGTATTCCCTCTAATGTGTCCATCTATCTTTGTGATTGCTCATTACAGTGATACCTCGGCTAACGAGTGACCCTGCTAACGAATTTTTCGGCTAACGAAGATTTTTTCGTTGTTTTTTGGACTCAGCTAACGAATATGGATTCGGCTAATGAATGTTTAAGTGGATGCGCGCACTAACATAAAGCAGCAAACATGAACGGCCTGGCCATTCCAGGAGCTTATCTTTTCCGTCTGTATGTGTTTGACAAAGAAATGAGTTGAAGAACACTCAAAAGATCTGACAACAGAAGATCTTGAAGAGTTGAAAAGGCAACTGAATCAGGAAAGAAACAAGGCAGATAAAGAGTGCTTATCAGAGGAGGAGGACAGCAATAAAAAGGGAAGAATGCCAACAGGTGAAATTAAAAAAATGCTGCACTACTGGGAAGAGTTTCAGTCTTTGGCTACAAAGTGGCATCCTAACAAAGCTGAAATGAACAGACTTTGTGCCTCGGTTGAAGACAAGTGTCTGAATCACTTTAAAAACATTCTGAAAAAAAGAGAAGTTCAGTCAACTTTGGACAGATTTTTGACTTCTCTTTTAGCAAAGAGACAGAGGCCAGCTACTGAAGAAGAGGAGACTTACCTTGAATAAACTTTGAAAATTTGGAAGAAGAATAGTAAAAACGTTGTGTATATATTTTCAGTTTAATAGTATAAAGTGTATAATATATTTTCAGTATAATAGTGTAAAGATCGTCA
>Ga0209755_10006445_pt1 | contig 12989 bp, 5 predicted proteins | sample TergutCo191P1_FD_187301 | JGI IMG/M metagenome (GOLD analysis project Ga0209755, IMG submission 187301) | Cornitermes sp. P1 segment gut microbial communities from Petit-Saut dam, French Guiana - Co191P1 (SPAdes) (version 2) | ecosystem: Host-associated > Arthropoda: Insects > Digestive system >... | reverse complement strand
TTTTGTGGTATTTGCATAGTCTATACACGTGACCTGCTAGGGATAATTAATAATTGGTGGCAGCGAACCCTTACAGCCTCCCACCTGAATTCAGGACACACACTACCCATAAAATTCAAGTGGCCAACCTCTACTGGCCACTATATAAATTTGTTTACAGCAGTGGGATTCCTAGCTTAACTCAAAGAGAAAAATTAGTGAGAGGTAAACTGCTTGAATTTACATTTACATAGCAGTACAGAAGAGCAGGCTACGCAGATTTGTTTGAAATGGAGGCAGTAGTTCAGCAGATGCCTAGGCTGCAGCTAGAAGTGCAGATTTTGCAGGTGCAACTTCAGGTGAGACCCTCTGTCACCAAAGATTTGTCGCTGTTGTCGCTTCTACCGAAATGGGCAGACAGGCATGGCGGTTCCCTTGCACGAAATTTTTGGAGCTATAGAAGGCATGGCATGTGTCAGGAAGCAGGCGGCTGCAGATATGATTTAATTAGCGGTTTTGAAACTAATAGATGGTGCTAGAGTGTTTTATAATGGAACCCTAGAGTTGCATGATCGGAACATAACGTGGACCGCATTTAAGGCTGCTTTCCTAAATCGTTTCAGGGATGTTGGTACCGACCAGTATCATTTCTCGCAGCTCCAGATGGCTAGACAGAAAAAAGATGAGTCCCCACAGGAATTTGCTGATCGGTGTAGGAACTTAGCACAGAAGACTGTACCGCAAGTTGAGGATCCAAGGATGCAAAATCTTTACTACGAACAGGCAGAAAGAATGTTACTAGCGAGTTTTACATCCAGTTTAGTGGGCATCCCTGGGAGGCAAGCGAGGTATGCCATTCCAAAATCTATGGATGAAGCCCTTAAAGTTGCCATAACTGTGAATCAGACGGAGTTGCAAGAACGGCACAATGAGGCATTTATTTAGATGGAGAAATTCTGAGATTCAACACCTCTGACAGACCCAAACACAGAAAGTGCAGGAAGGTTAGCGTGAGAAACCTAACTCGCCATGCTGGAGCCAGTCAACAGCGGAGGCACGGTAGGATAGATTTGTCATGAATGAGACCAAAATTGAATTTTAGAAAGAAATTTAAAAAAAAATGAACAAACCGGAAGGACCTGAAAGAGTCTTACAGCTGTTGCAATGAGGAAACATTAGTTAAGCATACTATGCAGACTCAGCATGTGTCAATCAGTCTGTCCCACTTGCCATATATGGTGGCCTACAGTCTGACTGACCCACTGAATTTCCTCATATTTTGTATTCGTCTTGGAATATGACTGTATATGGTCAGGTATGTAAACTAAAACACTGACATACTTTCCTCTCTATAACCCCCACAACAGTTACAGAAAAATAATCTTTTCAGAACATTATTCATTTGGCACAATACTCGACACACTATTTACTGGCGAAGCACGTACCTATGAGAAGAAGATTAATTAGTACATGACATTGTTATACAAGTGATTATTATAATAACTGAGAGACGCTGAGAATGTATCACGGCATACTGCTATTACAAAGTAAGCTTCTATAGATGTGTTGTAACTAATTTTGAGTTTGCTACAAAATTCAGTCGGGTCTAAATTCCGTTCAAAATTCTAAATTACATGTCCTTTGACATTATAGAGAGGCAAAAACGTTAATCTGAACACCTATAGTACAAACAATTTCTTTGTAAGTTACTCATGTGAAATTATAGATTAGTGTTAGTGTTGTAGAATGTAGACTTAGACAAAGAAGTCTCTGCTATTGTTTATTAGTGAAACCCTGTAGTAACTCTCCGACATTTTGCCTAGAAATAGGCTGATGGCAGCATTCAACCTACCCTACATTAAATTCTAGTCTCAGAGGACCTAGTGCCTCGACCCTCTTAGTGTCTTCCTGGCCATAGTTTGGTGGAAGTCAAGCCCCATAACCCTGGTATTCACGACAACTGGTTGGCAGTGGTGAGATTTCGGGAAACAGTACACTTAAGTACTTACCACGTGCTAATCTTAGGACCAAGTTACTAGGTGCGAGTTGTATTTTTCTGAGGTCACACAGATTAAGTTGAGAGTAGGTACATAATGCCGGAAGATATGGTTTTCAAAATTTTGGTTCGGAATTTACTTGTACTTACAAACACATTAGGATGGCTGATGCACTACTTCAAGCAGAATTGCTAGAAGTGAAAAAAGAAATACAACGCCCTAAAGAGAGTGTGTCCCCAGGTATGACACCAACTGTCCACAAAGACCTGTCATTAATTTCGGTTATTTCAAAATGGTCAGGGTCTGATGCTACAGTTACCCTGGAGGAATTTTTTTAAAACATAGAAGCTTCAGGACGGATAGGACAGTGGACAGAAAATGACTAACGGGAAGAGAGGTCATTGATGGAGCCAGTCCTAGTGAAATACAGACACGTTTTTCATGGGGAGGGAAGAAATGACTTTCAGAGCACTGACTTGGTGAAACATCGAATTGTGACTAGTGATGCCAAACCAATCCTGAAACTCCTGTATAGGGTACCATTCTTCCTCAGAAGGGAGATGGAAAATCAGGTAGAGGATGTGCTGGAGATGTTTCTAACCGGGACAAATCTGGAGCAGCTGTCAACCACCATTTTTACTTGTCACTTTGAGACGGACATTAATGCGCTGTTCCATTTACACACACCTGCCCTACAACACGCAAACAAAATTAACTGGATAGCTTTAGGTTTGATCATAGCAGGAGTTATTTTAACCCTGTTTATACTTTATTACTTTACCCAGTCCTATGTCTGGAACCTAATGAAGATTTGCATTTCTGACTGTGATGACCTGACTGAGGAAATTGCCCAGAAACCCCAAGCTGAAAATCCTTCCACTTCACACCCAGACCCCACTAATACAGATTCTGAGGACTTGAATGATGAAACGCCTCCACAAGTGAGATACACTGCTTACTTGTTGCTGTCTGCTTGAAGTTGTTGGTTTTTCCATTGATTGATGACACACACACGAACTGTGTTGGTGTTGATTGACTGTAGCGTGCATGGTTTGAACACCTAATGGGAATTAGGATGAGTTACCACTTTCAGAAACAGGTCAATGTGTGTTGTGTAACACTGCAAGATCTGTGAAGTGCGTGAACTGTCAGGCTGAGGTGTGTAATACATTATCATATTTGCGTTGCAACTGAACTCATTGGTACAGACGTGAATACCAAGAGCGTGTCAGATAAAGGGCGAGTCCTGGTAACAATCCACACAGCATTTGATAAAAGGACTGTGGAAAATACTTGACTGAGAGTATGTTCCATCTAAAAACATTTATTAATGAATTTGCTGAGAAATGTGGAAGCTTATTTAACACTTATGTAAAATTTGACTGGTACGTGAACTCTTTCCCCAGAACTAACGACAGTCTAGATCCAACCGACTGTTCGTTCTGAAGGACTATATTCCATCATTCAGGAACAAACCTGGAGACAGCAAACACACGTTTGGAATTGAAACAGCTACACACTTCCACAAATGATTTTGTAAACAATTTAGTATAGTTGTGTTTTTAAACATAACTGAAACTTTTTTTTGTGTATGTGTGTTAAATGACTACCCAATTATTATTACAAGGAAGCTGGGTCTATTAAGTATAGATTTGAGGGACCAAATCTTGCTTAAAGTTGGGCTGATCTGTAATGAATGATTGAGGTGGTGATTCCCCCCTTCCCTTTGTTGATTTGTTGTATTTGGTTTGGTAATATTTTGTGGGTATTGTATATGCATTAGTCTCCCTTGGTCTCATGATAGAGCTTGGGAATGCTTGTAAGCATTCTGCATTGTGTTATGCTGTGCGAACTTCCCTCCTGGCCAATAGCGTGAGTGAACTGTGGAAGGCTGCTGTCAGGCTTTGGGGTGGGGTTCTGGCGTCTTGCAAGGTTATATAAACCCTGCATTATATTGCAAAGCCTCTCTGTGGTAAATAACACGTTTTGGGCTGTGTGCACCTCTGTGCCCAATGGAAGAAATTTTTTAAGTAGAAAATAACTTTTATTTGGTGAAATGATGTTGTTATTTTGTGTTATGACAAATAGGTGTTGAAGTGAATTGTTAAAATTAGTAATATGTGGAAAGTTTATTTTATTTAAATGGAACCTGAGCGGAATTTTGGCCTGGATTTGAAATTGTTGTGAAACGTTTTGTAACTGCAAGGTCAATATGACTGTTTTAATGTGCCTATGTGACCGGAGGAAATTAAAAATTGTACTGTATGGCATTTTTGAAACTGTAATTGGGAAAACTGGTAGTTAAGTTGAAGCAGTGTTGTCAAAAGAAAAGGTGTTAGTAAGTAATATTTGTGTCATTAAATTTAGTAGTAGATGTGAATTATGTATTGTGATTAGAGCAGCACATTTTTAACTAGCTGGTGTTGTCTCCCCTTTTTTTTGTGGTATTTGCATAGTATCTGCACGTGACCTGCTAGGGATAAGTAATATTTAGTGGGAGCAAACCATTACAACCTCCCACCTAAATAAAGGACACACAGTACCCCTAAAATTCAAGTGGTCATCCTCTACCAGCCACTACAGTATGTATGTAGTATCGCTTTGTGAACATTATTGTTGCAGATAATATTTTGTTAGGTTAGCTGGTATTAATGCATATTTCAGTCCGTAAAGCTAGTTACTTTCATTTTCTGAGGTTGACAGGTCTTCCGCCCCCCCACCCCTTTCTTCAATACAAGTAGATTTGGTTCTGGAATACCACTAATGCTGATTCATAATAAGAACATATCCTATTTGCAGTAATTCTAATATTTATGCTTCAGAAATATTTATTTGCTGTTATGAATTACTTTTCACACATGTAGAATGAATATGTCAAATCTCAAATAAACTACTACATATGCAATGTAATTTAGTGAGTAGGAATGTGATTTGTGAATTTTTAACCTTGGCAGATATAACTGGACCTTTGTTTTTGTGTGTAATAAACTTTTACTGAAATGTGGGTGCTGAAAGAAAATATAATTCAGAGACTGCTAGTCTTTGAGAGGAAAATCTTAAGGGGAATATTTGGGCCTACAAAAGAAAATCAAACATGGAGGATTAAAAACAATGAAGAATTGGACAAACTCATAAAGCACGAAAATATAGTCAACTATGTCAAAGTCCAGAGACTAAGCTGGTTCGACCATATACAAAGAATGCCTGAAGCCAGGGCAACTTAGAAGATATTTAAATAGAATCCCTTAACCATGAGACCAAGAGGAAGACCGAAATATAGATGGGAGAACAACATCATACAGGACCTTGGTCAAATGAAGATGAATAATTGGTTAACGTGTGTCCAGGATAGAGCAAAGTGGAATGATGTTGAGAAGGCCAAAATCTCCAATGAAAGAAGAAGAAGAAGCTTTTGAATAATCCACCAAGTAATTTAAGGTTTGTGCACATTTGTATGTTTTGTTGCTGTTTTGTGTTGTCAGATTCAGAAATTTTGCTCTGATGTTAATTTCTTATTTGCGTTACTTGTGCCACTGATACCTTGGTATATGTATTTATTTCATTTATTTATTTCTCATACATTCTATATGCACATTTGGTAACTCAATGTAAGTGATGCAGTACTAATATCTTACAGTCATTTATATTATTTTACTGCATAAGTCATGTGGACCCTAAGAGTATATAGTATCTAAGTGCAAGGATAAGTTAGTGTATGTCCTGAGTAAATGATAAATTATAGTAATTGATGTACAGTTGTTTCTGTAGGATTCCCTGTCTATGCTATCAAAAAACCTGCTAACAGCACAGCATGCCACCTTCCTGTTGTACATTAACAGTTCCCATTGAGAAGGAGCGTACAGATATTAATATTTTTATAATAGTTTTGTCATGAAAAATGGCTGGGGCTCCATGAGGTCTTTTGTGAAAAAATGATGGATTCTGTTCATTGACTTACAACAACACAGGATGAATACTATCTTTTCATCAGATTTTAGTTTTCTTGAAAACTTTTCACTGATATCAAAAGTTTAAAACCATTAATAGAGTTGATTTCGAGGGAAAACTGATATATATGATACTCGTGGCATTGTTTTATCCATAACAGGGCGGAACTCTTTGCCGATGGTTATCTGTTTCTTGGGTGGGTGATTGATGGGTTGTGGTGCTGATATTTTTGTCGTCTTTTTCCTTTTGTAGTAGAATATTTCTCCAGCTAGAGTTATCATAGCTAAAGCTAACCCAAACAACGTTGCAATGAACACTCCTCCTGAAAAAAATCAGAACAGAACTTTGAAAGACATACAGTATTTACACAGTAGATATCACACGAAGAGCATTCAGATTTTGGTTTTAATCCGAATGCTTAACAAATGGTGAGCATATAAAACATGAAAATGAACACAGTTATATCTGTGACCTAGATACCAGATAAATTAATAAAGACTTGAAGTTTTAAGTACAGTAGAACTCCTATCTAAGATTTGTCTAGAGGATGAGGTCTTTGTATCTTCAGTATAGAAAAATATTAAGTGGAGACTGTGTTAGAATTGAAGTGAAAATAACTGCTTTGGCATAAAAAAGTATTATATTCACTGAACATTTAATTGTGTGGTGGTTTTCTTTGGTGTATTTTATATTTATTTTGTGGGAAATGAGAAAAGCTTAAAAAATTTACTAAAATTGGGTTTTGCTGCACATGAGTTTCTGTAAGTCCATTCTTCTGTCATTGTGGTGTATGATGATCAATTATGAAATAGCGTACAGCTACAATTTATTATCAACCAACAGCAGTGTTGAGTTAGAAACATGCTCATATGCACATGGCTTCTGCTATATACATTTGTACCATTCACATGTATCGTAACTCTTGACACTTGCTACAATTCTAGTGTGTGAGTTTGGTATTGTTTCTGATGTCAGTTTACTTCCATTATGCATAATCATGGCATTATTGACAGAAACCATAGTCCAAAGTTGTTAACACAAACCAAAAGTTGTGGCTCGAAAACAGATAATGGACCAAATTTTTGTGTCTTATATGTCAGAAAAATGTAATATTTATAAATGTTATATATTATTCATATCGGCTTGTGGCAGGGACCACAACAAATAAACCTAAAATGCAGGAAAATCTTTACTGAGAAACCTTATATTGGGATTCTACTGCATATTGAATATTTTGAGTGAATATTATTACAATATTATAACCCTTTCTTACATGGGGGAAGGTAAGTTCTCTTGTGAATTATGTGTTGAACCCCATTTATTGGACTGCGCAGAAAATGTGATGATAACCTAAATGCCTGTATCTTTGTTACTTCCTGGAACATGTTTGAGGCAGTGAGCCACCTGCACCATGTCTGTCACAGAAGTTGTTATGCCTGTAGTCATGAAATCAGTCTTAAGTGTGTTTTTCTCTATAATGTGTATGCTAAATACTGATTATACAAGAGATGGCATATATTCAGTCAGAAGTTTCCTATGCATGTAACCCAAAAATGACAACAATTTTAAGATATGTGAGAAGGTTTTTTGAGCTACAGGTTCCATTCTATATTCAAAGAGAACACAGAAGGAACATGCTGAGATAAAACTGGGCAAAATAGGTGCTCATTTTGAGGCATCTGCAAGAAAATCTTTGGTTCATTTTGCACAGCAAATTGCCATATCTGGATCAATAGCATGAATTGCAAAAAAATCTGAATTTACATCCATACAAGACAATTGTGGTTCATAGACTATGCATTAGCTACAGATTGTGGTAAGAGTGGAGTTAACTGGTACCGTCATATGGTTTATGATTGACAGATAGACCCCACCCTCATTCTTTTTTGGCAACCAAGCTTTGTTTCATTCTAGTGGATATCCAGACTCTCAGAATAACAGAAAATCACATGTTAATTCACCATATGCCATTACATGATTAAGGATGGTGTGCAGTATGCTGTGATTGCAACCAGGCCAATCTAACTGCGGGGATAGGGGGCTGGGTGGTTCCTGGAACCAGTCTGGATGTGGTGGCAAAGAGGTAAATCTATTCCTCTGCCAGGAATGAAATCCTGATTCCCTAGTTGTTCATCCCATAAGTGTACTGACTCAAGTGTCATAGCTGTGAGAGTGGAGGAACAAAAAAATTTAATTGTTCTGTGTGTGTGTTTTTCAGTAACTAAGGTGTTCAATTTTAAGAACATGTCTTTTGTTGTGGCAGTATTATTTATATAATTACTAGTCTTTCAAACATAACCTTCTTAAACCTTCTGTAATTAATTTTTGTAACAATACAACAAAAATTTATGCAACACTCACCCAAACTTTCAAGTGTAATACCTTCACTGTCATCATTGTTGGGACAGTCACCCTTTGCTGATGAGTTCCAATACTTTCCAGATAAAGTTTCAAAATAACGATCCTTCTGAAGATCCAAGATTCTGATAAAAAGTTAAAAACATGTTAAATTAAAAATGTTTTTTACAACAGTATCACACATTATGAAGATGAGGTAGAATGATGTGTGCATAAGGGCACCAACTCACAGGTCTGAAAGTTCAGGAACTAGCAGTCAGAGTTCATGTAGTCTCAGTGTGTCAAGTTCCTTCACTTATATGTTGAAGCATTTGCAGTGAAATCCAAAATGCTCTTCAAGAACACAATGATGGGCTCCATGTGGCAAAATTATTTCAAGGGACATCTAGTAAAGTTAGGCTAATCTAATTAGCAAAACCTAAAATTTGGCTTGAGATGGATTGGTGTACATTCCACAGGTTCTCTGTCAGTCCTGGATTTGTGTGCTGTCCTTGATGTTTCAGTAGAGCATCCTGGTAGTTATTTATCATGATCTACCATGTGTGTGCATATTAGAAAAACTTATGCTGCACAGCATTTTTCTCACATCCTTGCAGTGGCACTATATTTGAAATTGGAGTATGCCTCAAATTTGTAGCAACTGTCTGTGGTGTTTTTTTTCCATATCCTAGAATTGACACTAGTTTGGTTCTGCCTTGAGCAGTGGGTCTTCAGCAGTGCTACTTTGTATTTTTACAACATGACAGGAACTGCGTAATGTCATGGGGGAAAAAATTGACTTGACCCTAAACTCTGCATATAACAGCAAAATTAGCAACTTCACTGAGTTTTCCTTCCTAAAACAAGTTTCATATGTAAACGTTTCTGCTATCAATAGTCCTATTAGTTACAAAAATACAGAACGTGATGCATGGTTAGACACTATGGATTTTCTATGTGTATATATTTTTCGAAACTTTGATTGGAGGTAGTACAAAACAATGTCAGATTATGTTAACTTTTAATTGCAGTCATGCTGCTTCTCAAAACAGTAATATTTTCATAGTACTGCTACCTATAAAGAATTATAAAATATTACTAAATCACCATCATAACAAAATTATTTTGTTAGCAGCTGCTTTGTATTTTAACATCATGCATCTGCATTTTCAGTTTGAAGGATGTTAACAATGCATGGGTGCTCTTTGAATTTACTAAATTTGACGAGACTAATAGAGATGATAAGGCTGTGGATGAAAATATTTGTGTTTTTACATTAACCATGAAGTTGTCTGAAGATGGAGGCAGCAAGTTTGTATAGATCATTTGTACCTGTCTACTAACTACAGGGTTTCATATCCCATAAGACATGTCGTGAATTTTATAGTATTAGTAAGAGCAAAATGTGTACATTTTTATTTATTGGCTGGAGATATGTACTCACTTCCTGCTTATCTCCTCCTGCAAATGGCTGCCCTGCTGAACAGCTATAGCATAAGGCTGCTCAGCAAACGTCTCGCCAACTTCAGTGAGATTGCAATTACGTGATACTTCATATCGAATCTGTGCGGCATCATGAATAAATGCAAATTTTCCTTCTTCCTGATCAATTACCTAAATAAGACAGAATTTATTGAGCACTTTTAATTAGTCTAAAAGACACATACTCTTTGTTATATAACAGGAATGTAAAATGATACTTTCACTGGATATAGTAGATTTTATTTACAGATCATGTTCAATGATGCTTTTCAATCTACTGCATTGTTTCACTAACACAGTTCTGATTTGTTTTGGACCTTAAGCTGGAAACCTTTTATTAATGCAATACTTTAAAGGCAAACATATGGTGTGTAATACGTGAACTTCATTATGGTGGACAGTAGCATAACGGAAGGTGGTAGATGGAATGACGAGGCTTTGTGAAAAATGGAAATTATTGTGTGGTGCAATGTTGAATGTTTTATATGCTGAGTCAACTGGTGAAGGGTCACCAACATTTTGAAGGACCGTAGCAGTGCCTTCATCTTCAGGATAAAGCAGTTCAGCTTGGATGATCCTTCAAAATATCAGTATTTACCATTTGACATGGTCTAATGTGCCAGAAAACTTGTATCTGCAACAGCCTCATATCTTAGGATCTTATGTTTATCAAAATTATGAAATAGTTATATTCTTTACAGATATGCAACATTTGTTTTCCATCTCAGGTGAAGATTTACATGTAACTGGGCTGTGTGAATACACTCTATCCTAATGCCCTCTGCGTGTAAGAAGTTGTATTGCAGTATTTTAAGCATTCTAGGAGATATTTGAGTGTGTTCTGCTGTGACAAAAGTTAAGTGTTGTAACAAATTTTTGAAGAAATTCAGAGCTTTGGAATGAACAAGAGTGCTTTCACAGTACCTTCTGAAAGCCTACAGTTGGATTGTCAACTGGTCCTGTTTGAGTTATGGCCTGCAGGATGTGTCCATATTGCTCCTTGATAGGATAATCCCACACTCTGTACTTGGACTGGTCACTTGAGCTATTCAAAGTTATATCCTTCCAAACACTATAAAATACAAATACATTTTTGTTTACAGACTGGTTACCACTTTAAGCCAGGGAAGCACTTGTTGATCCTTGCCATTGAACTTGCTTCATGTAACCTTCCTGACACATAAAGTTTTGATTTTTTGAAAATTTGTGCACTGGTCCATTAATCTGTAAGTTGTGATGTGTGATGTAATGAAGGGAAAATGTTTGTTGCATTTCCATTTAGTGGATGAGAAATGCAGAAAGGAAGTCAAATGGGTTACTGTGAATGGTTCAGGGTAACATTAACACTCTACACTTAATATGGGGATTCCTATTTCAATTCTTGATCGGGACAGTGGCTATCTTAGGTGAAGGTTTCCTTTGTTTCCCTCATTTCCTTTGATGCAGCTGCTAGGGTGGATACCTCAGTTGATACACAACTACTTCCTAGCAAACAAACTGGGTTAATTATACTAAAATGTTGGTAATTTTTGACCTCCATCAGTAAGAAATCATTCCTTAGAAGTCAGTGGCTTCTTCCATTTTATAAATAGAAATGATGGTAGATTATTTCCATTGCTGTGGAAATTTTTATTTCTTTCAAATAAAGCTGTAAGATCATACACCTGGTTGCAGTGTGGTGCCATATAATTGGATTAATTCAGCTGCAAGTAAATGAGTAACTGTTGAGGTATCATGCTTTAATTTTTCAGTGGCACTTTGAGTGTCCTTAATTTTTAGTATGAGTTGTAGTAATTTAGCGTTGTGTATTTCAGGCTAACTGCTCTGGCACACATGGGGCTTCACAGCTGCTGGATAGTTGTATATGCCAGATTATCAGACGACCTATACTGACCCAAGTTCTTACATGTAGTTTTGTTACCAGACCTATATGTGGCCTGAACAACTAATCAGAGGATTCCATTTGGATATCTCCTGTCTGCTTCAGAATCATGAGGGCCCTCTCATGTGTTCTCTGGAGTCTTCATAGCTGAAGAAGTTGATAGATAAGGAGATGAGGAGTCAGGAGATACCGCAGCAGTTCATGTACAGACACTATTGGAGGCCTTTTTGAACATGTCCCAGAGATCTACCTGCTTCATGAAGCTTTTATCTGGTAAAAAGCAAAACTTCTGGTCTTGGGGCTACTTAACCACCAGATTATCAGATGCCAGACTAAAGGGATTGTATATTCTTTAGCTCTTTGAATATTAATTACCTCACTGAAATTCTTTAATTTGTCTATACTGCTATGGAAATGTGTAAGTAATTCATCATTGTCCTTATTAAGTGTATCTTTGATCGTATGCTTCATGTTTACATATTGCTCACTGAATGCAGTACTGGCACAAATCAAAAATTGCCATTTGGACTTAATACTACAATTGAACTGGAAAATACAACAACAACATCCAACAATACTGGCACACTTCTTCATCAGAACATACCCTGCTAGATGTAATTATTGTCGAATGTAGTTGTTATATTTTTGAGGTCAATTGTAGTATTAACTCCTAGTGGGCAATTTTTGGATTGTGCCACTATTGCATTCAGCGAATGATATGTGTCTATACCCTACCTTCTTGTGCACTTATTGGATGGTTTTATCATTATGAGTTTGTTTCAGTGTGCCAAATTTTTCTGTATATCTGTTCCCTAAACGTACTATTTGCCTTTGCTGATGATGGTTTGTCTGTGACACAGTTAAGTTTTATTTTATATATGTTAAACCTATAAAAGAAATCTAGAAGGAGTCATCCTGTTGTGTGGTAAGATAATCTATTTATTGTAAATCACAATATATTTTCCGTCGACACAACAATATGGTATATTTATTTAGTTTCAATATAACATACACAATTACTTTGCTACATGTTTCGGCTCTTATGAGCCATCATCAGGCATAAACTTCAAGACCTATTGTTTTTACAGTTTTTGTCATACAGTTTTTTTCGAGCTATTGCATTAGGGATCCCTTTTGCATTACACACCAGGGTTACTGTCTATATGGTATTAAGGAGGGGTGTTGTTGGTATTTGAGTTTGGTGCCCACTGTTGTTCGTATTCGGGGGGTGGGGGTTTGCATTGGTAAATCTTCAGGTAGCACTCATCTTCGGCTATGGAAAGGGCTCGTGTCAACTTCTGTAATTTTGAACCACTGTATTAGAACGTGGCTTTTGGTTTTTTAAATATCAATGTCCATGTGGG